>ERZ772883.1190-NODE-1190-length-21333-cov-5.257684_pt1 | contig 21333 bp, 6 predicted proteins | sample MGYA00580575_ERZ772883 | MGnify/ENA primary metagenome ERZ772883 (study PRJEB29015, sample SAMEA2737666) | human gut metagenome | biome: human gut; feature: human-associated habitat; material: faeces | place: China | collected 2012 ...
CTCGTACTTAGCGGCGCCGCTGACGGTGCTCCACTTGACAGTGGGCTTGCCGGTGGAGGCCACATAGCCGGAGCTGACCACGGGCTTGGCGCAGTGGCAGGTAGCACTGACAACGGCGCTGAAGTTGGAGTCAGCGGCAGATCTTACCTTGCTGACGGCCTTGACCTTGTAGAAGTAGATGTATCCGGCGTTCGCGCTCTCGTCGGTGTAGCTGGTACCGGTGACGGTGCCCATCAGCTTATAGGTGCCGTTTCTGGTAGCCGCACGGTACACCTCGTACTTAGCGGCGCCGCTGACGGTGCTCCACTTGACAGTGGGCTTGCCGGTGCTGGCCACGAAGCCGGTAGAGATGGTGGGAGCGGCGGGCTTATAGTTGGGATCCTTAGCGCCGCAGCGGGTGCAGACGCCATTCTTGTAGCTGTGGCCCAGTGCAGGAGTGCTGGTCTGAGCCTTCAGCACAGTGTTGCAGCGGGAGCAGTGTACGCCCTCGGTGAGGCCCTTTTCGGTGCAGGTGGCTGCCTTGGCAGCGTCCTTCACCTCCACATGGCCCAGAGCGGGAGTCTCGGTCTGGGCCTTCAGCACGGCGTTGCAGCGGGAGCAGTGTACGCCCTCGGTGAGGCCGGTTTCCGTGCAGGTGGCAGCCTTAGCAGCGTCCTTCACTTCCACATGACCCAGGACGGGAGTCTCGGTCTGTGCTTTCAGCACGGTGTTGCAGCGGGAGCAGTGTACGCCCTCGGTGAGACCCGTTTCCGTGCAGGTGGCTGCCTTAGCAGCGTCCTTCACCTCCACATGGCCCAGAGCGGGAGTCTCGGTCTGTGCCTTCAGCACGGTGTTGCAGCGGGAGCAGTGGCTACCCTCGGTGAGGCCGGTTTCCGTGCAGGTAGCGGCCTTGGCAGCATCCTTCACTTCCACATGCCCCAGAGCCTTGATAATCCAGCTGTCCTTGGCAATCTCATTCTCGCCCTTGGCATCGCTGAAGAATTTGCCGCAGCCGGAGCAGGTGTAATACTCGCTGTTACCCGCCTCGGTGCAGGTGGCGGCCTTGGCCTCGGTCTTGGTCAGCTTGTGGCCGGTAGCCTCGATGACCCAGCTGTCCTTCTCGATTGCATTCTTGCCCTCGGCATCGCTGAAGTACTTGCCGCAGGCAGAGCAGGTGTAATACTCGCTATTACCAGCCTCGGTGCAGGTGGCAGCCTTGGCGGCAGTCTTGGTCATGTTGTGGCCGAGAGCCGCGATCGCATGGCCCTCGCTGATCTTAGCGCCGCAGAGTTTGCAATAGGTGTCGCCGGTGTAGCCATCGGTGGTGCAGGTGGCAGACTGAGCGTTCTTTACCTCAGTCACCGTATGCCGGCACACCTCACCGGGCTGCCAGGTCAGGACAGGATAGCCGTTGTTGATCTTGGCGGTGTCGGCCTTGAAGCTGGCGCCCAGAGTCAGGGCCAGAGCCTTCAGATCGGCAGCCGACTTAGCTTCCACAGAGGTGAGCGTAACACGGAGAGTGCCATTGCCCACAGCCTTCTCGGCGGTGCCCTCCAGGAAGTAGCAGTTGATGCCCTTCAGATAGGAGGATTTGCCGGTGATGCTGCCGGCTGCGGCATTGGCAACGCCGGAGCCATTGGGATCGAAGCTGACAGAACCCGTATTGTAGCAGTTCTTCACGCAGCTGTAGATCTTCTTGGAGGTTGCGCCGCTGGTGCTACCGGCGATGCCGCCCACACCGTTGGTGTACTTGCCAATGGACTGGCTATACACGGAGCCGGTGTTGTAGCAGTTCTGGATCGTGCACTCCACGCTGTCGGGGTTCGTGTAGGCAGTTTCTATGGAGCCTGCAATACCGCCCACGTCGGAAGTGCCCTTGATATTGCCGGTGTTCACGCAGCCGTCGATCAGACCGCCTTCGTTATTGCCAGCGATGCCGCCCGCGTTGCCGCTGGTGGTGCCGGAGGCGGTGATGTTGCCGGTGTTCATGCAGTTACGGATCGTGACGTACAGGTCCGCACTGCAGACGATGCCGGCTGCCTCCGCACCGGCGGAGATGGTGCCGTTATTGACGCAGTCTTCAATGAGAGTGCTCGTCTTCGTATCCTTGCCGGATGCGCCGGCGGAGCCGACGATGCCGCCCATATAACCTGTCATATAGCTGTTTTCATCGTTTATGACGTTGATATTCACGTTGGAGGTAACGCCGCTGATGGTGCAGCCCTTGGCATTGGCGATCAGGCCAAAGTAGATGCCGCGAGTTGTTGCCGTGCACGCAGCAAAGTCGGCCGTGAGTGTGCCCTCCAGAGTGAAGTTCTTGATGGTTGCCTTATCGGCGAAGCCAATAAAGCCCCAGGTTCCGCTTCCGGAGCTGCCCTTGACGCTCTTGGTCAGGGAGAAGCCGCGGATGGTATGGCCCGCGCCGTCAAAGGTACCACTGTAGCCGGTACCGTAAACGCTGGTGGCACCGATCATGCAGGAGGTCCAATCGTGGCCGCCCAGATCGATGTTGTTGGTCAGCACGCCGGAAATGCCGTTCTTGCCGGTCTTGCGGGTCTGTGCGCCGAACCAGGCCAACTCCTCGGCGTTGCTGATCTGGTAAACGCCGTTCACCTTCTTAGGCTCGATCTTGGTGGTGCCGTCCCAGGCTTCAACGCCGTCAAAGGGCATCCACGGGAAGACAGGGTGCTTTGCGCCCTTGATGAAGATCGGATCCGACAGATCCTTGTTGATATCGGTGACGAAGTCGGCAGAAGCCAGCTTCTCAGCCGTCACAGCGGCAGAGGTCTGGGTCTCGGCGTTCTTCACAGCGCCGATGCCGCCCTTATCGCAGGTTCCCTCCAGATAGTAGAGGTTCCGGATGGTGGCATCCGCATGGGTGACGGTTCCGATCAGGGAGCCGTAGGTGAAGGAGGGATTGCAGGTGACCGTGCCGGTGTTGAAGCAATTGCTGACCTCAGCATTGCCCACATAGCCGGCAATACCTGCCGCGTAGTTACCGCCCGCCTGCACGGCGCCGGTGTTGTAGCAGCCGATGACCTTGCAGCCGGTGTTCACGTTGGCGACGATGCCGGATGCGCAGGTGCTGGGGTTCTTGATATTACCGGTGTTGACGCAGCCGATGATGGAGCTGGAGCTGGTAATATTGCCCGCAATGCCGCCTGCATAGCGCCAGCCGGTCACGTTGCCGCTGTTGGAGCAGTTGGTGATGGTGGTGCTCTGGGCATAACCCACCAGGCCGCCCAGGTTGTCCCAGTTGCCGTCGGTGCGGTTGACCGTCACGTTGATGGCGGAATGGAGGTTCGTCAGCTGTGCGTAATCCGCCCGGCCAACCATGCCGCCGGAGTACGCCGCAATGACGTTCTTGCTGGAGGACATGGTGACATCGCCCACGGCCGTCAGGTTCTTGATCACGGCCGGTTCCGCAGTGGAATCGCCGCTCACAAAGCCGAACAGGCCCAGATAGGGAGGGATCGGAGTCGTGCCGGCATAGTTGATCTTCAGGTTGGTGATGGTGTGGCCCTGGCCGTCAAAGGTGCCGGCGAACTTCTTGTTAGAGCTGTTCTGACCAATGGGGGTCCAGTTGTAGCCCGCCAGGTCGATATCCGCGGTCATGACCGCAGAGAGCTTGCCGCCGTTGGTACCTCTGTTGACCGCCTGAGCAAACCAGGCCAGCTCAGCGCCGCTGCTGATCTGATAAACGCCGTCCACCTGGGCGGGTTCGGCCTTGGTGGTTCCGTCCCAGGCGCCTTCCGATGCCTTGACGATGGTGACATTCTTCGTCAGAACGCCGTCCACCACATCTGCCGCGTCCGCAGAGCCCAGCTTGAAGGAGCCGTTCTTGCAGACATAGCCGGCGGAAACAATGCTGTAGCTGTATTCACCATAGCCCAGCTTATAGGTGCCGTCGGCCTCGGCGGCGATCACCGTGCCGCTCTTGTCCTTCAGGACAACGGGCACACCCGCCACGGGGCCGTTTTCATCGGAGATGTTCATCTTCACCGTATAGGTGACCTTCTTAGCCACTTCCACGGTGAGATCCGCCATGCGGTTCATGGCGAAGGAAGCGTTCACGGCGGAGAAGTTGGTGCCGACGCCGGTATCCGTCATCTGATAGAGCGTATCGAACGGGCTGGATGCCGAATACATGGAGCCGTAGGTATAACCGTTGGTGAAGGTGTAGGTGGTCTTGGTCTCGCCCTCGGGGAAGGTGATGTCCTCGGGGAGGGTCACCTGGACGGACACGCGGTCCATCTTCTGGTACTGACCCAGAGAGCCGCTGAACTCCTTCTCACCGGCGGTGTAGCGCTGGTAGAGAGTCAGGGGGTTGAAGATGCCGGAGACCTTGTCGAAGCCGCGATACAGGCCGCTGAAGGTGACATTCAGCTTATCGCCGGGCATAAAGGCCTCGCCGGGGCTAGAGGCGTTGGTCACGGTGACGGACATCTCCGCCACGCGCACCAGACGGTAGGAGGTGCCGGTGGAATCGGTCATCCTGATGATCACTGTGCCGCCCTTGGTGCCGGCATTGCGGAACTTCAGCAGATCCGCGTGGTAATAGCCGCTCTTATCCGCGCTGACGCTGGTCCAGTCGGACAGCGTGCTCTGGAGGGAGGCATTGGTGGTGACCACAGCGTAGCTGACATCGGCCTTGCCGGTAACGGTGAAGTCCAGCGTAGGCGCGGTATCGGTGTTCATATAGAACCAGGTGTCGTAGTTATAGTCCCACTCGCTGCCGCGGTTGGTCTCCTTGCTGCCGCTGAAGGCGATGTTGGCGTCCGCAGAACCGGCCGCCTCATTGGTGATGACGAAGACGCCCGTGCGCTCCGGCGCGGTGGCCGGGAACAGACCGCCGTGGCTCCGGTAGGTGCCGTTGGAGGCGTACATGTCGATGGCGTTGTAGTTCACCGCCACGATGTCCGTGCCGGTGGGCTTGACATCGATCCAGTTGCCGGTGGCGTTGCCGCCGTTGACCTGGTTGACGTCGTCCTTATTGCCCTGGAGCACCTGGACATTGAACTCCGGCTCCACCATGATGTTGCCGGCATCGGAGTCGATGATCTCCCACATGCGGAAAGCGCGGACGCGATATTTATCGCTGGTGCTCATGAAGCCGCTGTGGGTCAGGAAGACCTGGATATCCGCCTCGTCCCGGGTAGACACGGTGCTCCCCAGGCCGGAGGTGTCGTGGATCTTCTTGTCCGCTGCGGAGTTCTCGTCGAAGGTGAAGGTCTTCTCCACATTCCCCTCGGAGCTTGCCAGCCAGCCGGCCTTGGTGACATACTGGCCGGTGGTATCCGTCATGCGCCAGGTATAGTTACCGTTCTTCTGAGAGATACGATAGGTCAGGGTCTTGGTCTGGTCAGCATTGACCACAGCCTCCGTCAGAGGCGCAACGCTCTTGGTGTTGAAGTTGTTGTACTGGAAGTACAGCTGGAAGTCCGCCGTCTGAGGCACTGTGGCCTTCAGCTCAATGGCGTTGGCAATGCTGATGTTCTTGGTCGTAACGTAATACGTTGCGCTGGTCGTCTGGTTGATGCTCTGGTTGAACATGTAATGTTCCGTATCCTTGGGGTAGGCATAGATGTTATACAGGGAGCCATTGCCCGCCTCGAAGGACAGGAAGGGATACGCGGTGTAATCGGAGCTGTAGCGCGTGTAGGTATAGGGCGTACCTGCATGGATCATGCTGCCTGTGATGGGCATGATCATCTCTGCGTAGTAGTCGTCCGTATTGAAGTATTTGCCGTCGGATCTCTTGGTGGTGGCATAAACGCTGACGACACCCAGATGGATATCGTTGCCGCCGCCGCCATAGATGTCCTTCTCCATGGGCAGAGGCATGCTCTGGCCGCCCAGGTAGACGGTGTATGCTTTCTTCTCTGCATCCCAGCCATAGCCGCGGGTGGAGTAACGGCCGGTGCTCAGAGTGGCATAGAACATGTTGTATTTGTTTACAACGGTGTTGCTGGCCGTGGCAGAGGTGTCCGCACTGTCGAAGGCGCTGTTGGTGAAGGCGATCTTCTCGTAGTCGTGCAGCTCATAGTCCTTGCCATCGATGGTGACATAGTCCGTCTCGCCGTCCTTGATGGTGTAGGCGTGGGGATCGTACACATACTCGGTCTTCCCCTCGGCGTTGGTGAACCAGCCCACATAGTCGAACTGGTTTTCATCAATACCGGCGGTCTTGTACAGTTCCAGAACCGGGTACTTGTTGGTGGTCCCGTAGTTCTGGTCCTGGCCGACATAGAAGTTGACATTCTCGGTCACCACATCCCGGAAGTTCAGCGTCAGCGTCCAGTATGCCGTGGAGTAACCGGCAGCGTTCTTGGCGCAGAACCGATAGATATAGGTGCCCGCTTTGCTCTGAGACAAGTTCTTGTCGACGCCGCCGAACTCCATCATTTTGAAGCCGGTCAGCTCGCCCCAGTTCTTGCCGCCGTCGGTAGAGAGCTGATAGAAATAGTTCTGGTAGGTCAGAGACTTACCACTGGGATCCTTAAAGATCTTGCCGTCCATCAGGTCATCCAGCTGATAGCTCTTACCCGTCTGGACTGTCGCGGTCTGATCCTTTACGCCGTCCACCAGGACCGGGACTTGTGCCTCGGTGTCCGCCTGGGTCTGCGCAAGCTGATCAGACAGGCCGTTTTCGCTGACAGCAGCCATGGCGCTGACCGGGAACATTCCCAGCAGCATGACAAGAGCCAGCAGAACGGCAAGCAGTTTTTTCCCTCCGCCGGAGGGCTTCGTCTGCATCATTCTTTTTTCTCCTTTTCTTTCGTTTTGTGCCGCCGCAGCCATGGCTGGCTCAGGCGGGCCGTTGAATCTGGTTTCGCGGACTTCCCGGTCATCCCTCCTTTTTTCTCTCCTGTCCCGGGCGAAAAAAATGCACAGTCTCACCGACTGCGCACATGCAAAAATCCTCCGAAGAGGTCACACAGGCAGTCCCGGTATAGGCAGGTGCCCTGACAGACCGCCGATGTATCTGACTTATCCCGCCGCCTGTCCATCGGACAGGCCCGGGCATCACAGTGACCCACTCGCGGGGCATCTCACCCCATTCCATCTGCTCCCGGGCAGCCGGGAGCTTAGCTGTCTGCCGGTATTTGATTGTGTTGATAGCTTTTCGCTTACAATGTATTATATCGTCTCCTGTCGAATTTGGCAATAGCTTTCTGAAGATAATTTTCCCCCTGTGCGTGGTCATGAAAAATGCAGGCCCGGCGTGGGCCGGGCCTGCGAGGGATGCGGTGTTTACTTGGCCCGGATGCTCTTCACGGCACTGAATGCGGAGTTGGCGGAGGTCTTCACCTTGCTGACGGCTTTCACCTTATAGTAGTAGGTTTTGCCGGATACTGCCGTCTTGTCGGTATAGGTTTTTGCCGTGGTGGTGGCTATTTTTGTATAGGTCCCACCGCTGGACGTAGCCCGGTACACCTGATACTTGGACGCGCCGGTGACAGCGCTCCAGGTCAGCTTAGGATCGCCGCTGCTGGTGGTAATCTTCACCACGGGCTTGGCGCAGTGACAAACCGCTGAAACAATGGTGCTGTAAGCGGAGTTGGCAGAGGTCTTCACCTTGCTCACTGCTTTCACCTTGTAGTAGTAGGTGTAGCCGGCGGACGCGGTACTGTCCGTGTAATTGGTCTTCGTGGTCGTCCCCAGCAGCTTATAGGTGCCGGTCTTGGTACCGGCCCGGTACACCTGATACTTCACCGCGCCATTCACGGCCTTCCACTTGATATAGGGTTTGCCCGTGGAGGTCAGATAATCCGGGGTCACCGTGGGCTTCGCGCAGTGGCTGATGGCCGCGACGGCGGCGCTGTAGTCGCTCTGCACGCCCCCTGCGTTCACGACCTTCACCTTATAGAAGTAGGTGTAGCCGGTGGAGGCGGTGGTGTCGGTGTAGTTCAGCTTTGTCGTCGTGCCCAGCAGCTTGTAGGTGCCGGTCTTGGTACCGGCCCGGTACACCTGATACTTCACCGCGCCGTTCACGGCCTTCCACTTGATATAGGGCTTGCCGGTGGTGGCCAGGAAGTCCGGGGTCACCGTGGGAGCGCCGGGCTTGTAGCCCGGATCCTTGGCATCGCAGCGGGTGCAGATGCCGTTCTTATAATCGTGGCCCAGGGCCTTCACCGTTACGCTGTCCTTGGTGATCTCATTCTTGCCGCCGGCATCGCTGAAGAGCTTGCCGCAGGTGCTGCAGGCATAGTATTCCTTGCTGCCCTGGGCCGTGCAGGTGGCAGCCTTGGCGGCATGCCGCGTGATGGTGTGGCCGCCGCCGGGGATGGTCTCGGTTTTGGTATCGGTGTATTTCACGCCGTCGAAAACCACCGTAGCCGTATAGGTACGCAGACCGTCCTTGCAGCCGGAGGCCGGCGTTGTGACGGCGCTGGTCACCTTTGCCGCCACGGTCTCCCGGTGCCCGGATTCGTCCAGACAAGTGAAGACGGCGGTGGCGGCGGAGGTGCCTGTCCAGGTCCACTGGGGCTTGCCGAAGTTGTGCCCCACCTCAATATCCACCGTGGCAGTGGGCAGGTCACACGCCACGCCGGTCTGGCCCTCATAGTCCCGGTAAAGGGTCCATTTGCCCGTCTGCTCCTTCTTCTGGGCCTTTGCCAGGGCCTCCTTGACCAGGGTGCTCAGATCCATGGACACGGTGATCTCCGTGTCGTCAAAGGTCAGCGGCGCAGAGGTATACTTCACATACTGCGTGACATCCTTCTGCGTTCCGTTGGCGTACACAGCCGTCACCTGCATGCCGGCGGCGTCAAAGGTCTCGCCCTTTTTGTAGGTGGTGCGCTGGGGCTGGCGGGTGATCTTCAGCTCTGTCATCCGGCTGCTCAGACGCATCATCTGGGCGGAGTCGTTTTTGAAGTAGATGTTGCCCTCGCCGTCGACAATGGGGCTGCAGATGGCGTACTGAGCCTGAGAGCCGCTGGGGGTAAAGAGCACATAGGCCGTTTCGATGGTCGTCTCCTTGCCGTCGTGGCGATAGGTCTCCATGGTGGTGTAGGTGTGATCCACCTCGGTCATGCCGGGCTTGTCCCGGAGCACGCGGAGCTTACCGGGGGTATAGTTATCAAAGAAATAGATGTAGGCATATCCGTCCGTGCTCTCATAGGCCGTGGTCAGCAGGCCGCTGGTCTGGGGATAGCCCTGAGTGGGCACGGAGTAGGCGATGGAGAAGGATGCCAGATCCACCACGGTGATGTTATGGCCGGAATACTCCCCAAACTGGGAGGTGCCCGACACGCCGATGTAGGCGCGGCCATTATGGATCACGGGGGTGGAGGTGCTCATGGGCGGGGTGGCGTCATTCCCGGCGCCGTTATCCAGGTGCAGGCGGCGCAGGGTGTTCTTGGCGATGGTACCGTTGGCGTTCATCTTGACCTGATAGAGGTCGCCGCCCTTGCTGGTGAAATAGTAGGCGTTGGTCTTTTCATCATAGCAAACGCTGCTGCGCAGGTCGCCCACGCCCGTGGCCGTCAGGCTGTCCAGCAGTTTGCCGGTCTTTGGATCCAGGGACAGCAGGGAGCCGTGGCCCGTTGTGTAGCCGCCATCACCGTCGTCCGTAGTCACAAGAATGAATTTCTCGCCTGCGTAGGCCCCGGCCCAGTAAAAGCCGTTGTGGGTATAGGTCCATGTGGGGAGCTTGGCCTCATCGGTCCTGGCGGGATCCTCATCGGTGACGGAGAGGCAGACGAAGTTGGCCTGCTTCGTCTCCGAATTCCAGAAGCCCGTGTAGATGTAGCCATCCCTGTAGGCGATAGGGCAGTTGGGCTGGCCGCCCCGGGCGTCCTCATAGAGCCACAGGGACTTCAGCGTTACCGCGTCGAAGGCCTGCACCCGGCCGTTGCTGAGGCCCACAAAGATCATGCCCTGGGCATAGGTGGGGGAATTGATGGCAAAGGAGGAGTTGCCCGCCATCTCCCCGGAGCCCAGCTCCAGGCCGGTCTCCTTGTCGATCTTGATGATGCGCTTGCCGGCGTAGGTGTACAGGCAGCCGCCCACCAGGATGGGGCAGCCTGTGGCCCCCTCGCTGTAGCCGTCGCCCAGCTTGTTGGCCCAGACCAGCACGGCATCCTCCGCCGCAATGGGGGTGGGCTGGGACACCACGCCGTTGTTGTTGTCATCGGCCCGGAACTGCGTCCAGTCGTCGGGCGCTGCGATGTCCTTCAGCGCCGCGCCGGAGGCCTTCTCCAGGGTGACGCGGATGGTCTGGCTGTCCGCCCCGGCGGAAAATACCTGCTGCCGACCCACATAGCCGCTGCGGGTGACCACCAGGGTATAGGCCCCGCCGGTATCCAGGACATAGGTGCCGTCCGCGTCAGGCAGGACGCGCACGCCGTCGGTATTGCTGGTGAGGAACACCGTGGCGTCGGCGGGCTGGGTGGAAATGCTTGTTTTGATAGAGGGCAGCTTACTGACCTCTATGGTATAGGTCTGGGCCACACTGCCCGGGTCCTTATGAGAAACGGTGACGGTGATCTTTTCCGCCGCAAGGGACTGAGTATTCAGGGGAACGGTGAGGGTATTGGTCACATTGGGCTTATTTTCGGCGCTGTAGGTGAGGGTCTGCGTCCAGTCGCCGCAGGCAGCCGTCACCATCATGTCCGCGTCGTTCTTATACCCGGACAGGGGCCGCAGATCCAGCTTCAGCTCCGGCACCCGCTGGCCCACGGAGGCCGTGTAGTCGTACACCAGCTTGGTGAAGCCCGTCGTCGAGGTGCCCTTGCGGTACAGCGGCACGGCGACATCGTTGTGATCCCGGGCCGTCAGCGCATTGAGGGTCATGGTCCGGACGGCGGTGATGATGTACTCCTGGTAGTAGGTAGCCCCGTTCACTGCCTTGGCCTGGGCCACTTGCAGGTGCATGGTGTTGCCCACGCCGCCGGCTGCCATAAAGTTGGGGGTGGAGTTGCCGTAGGAGCCGTCCGCCGTGGCGACTCTTTTCTCAAACTGCGTATCGGCGTAGTTGGTGTTGGAGTGGCCGCTGTAGACCGCCGTGGTCACATAGCTGCTGTTCGCCCGGCTGCGCCGGAGCATGAAGGCGGCGGAGTTGGACTCCACCTGGAAGGTATACTCGTGCACGTCGGCCCGGAAGGACGGCGACATGACATATTCCTTCGCCGCGCTGCTGGTGCTGGGCTTGGCCCCCAGATCCGTCAGCCAGTCCTTGGTGATGGGTGTGGGCACGGATATCTTGGCCCCGGAGGCGGCGGTGAAGTCCGCCCGGACGTGGTAATAGCTGTTCTTGGTGGCCACATAGCTGTAGCTGCCCCCCGGCAGCAGCGCATAGGTGTCGCTGCCCGAGGCGGAGCTCTTGGGGGCCACCTGACTGCCGGCGTCGTTATACACCTGCACCGTGACATCGGTGCTGTGAGTGAGGGTGGTGGTAACACTGCTCTTCTTGGTAATTCGCAGCGTATAGGTGGTGGAGCGGCCATTGGCCGTCAGCTTCACCGGCACCTGATACGCGCCGCCGGTCAGGGTGCAGTCCGCCAGATTCACGGACACAGCCTTGCCGCTCTGGGCCGTCTTCCCGGCCACGGTCACCGTGGTACCATCGCAGAGGGTAGTGGGGGTGACGCGCACGGTGCTCTCCGTGGTGGAGAGAGCGTAGGTCGTGGTGCGGCAGTCATAGTCCAGCTTCAGGCTCACCGCAGCATCCGATACCGCCAGATCCCGGAGGCTGGGGGTACGGACGATATGCAGCGTATAGGTCTGGTACTGCTCATACGCGCCGTCGGCGCGGCGGGCCTCGCAGACCACGTCCGAACCCTTCAGACTGTCCGCCGTGACGCAGCCCACCAGGGCCGAGGCCTTACTCTCCCAGGTTTTGGCGTACTGGCTTTTCGTCTCCGCCCCGGCGGGATAGACCCGCACGGCCGTAACGTCCACATCATCCGCCGGGACAATATAGGGGTACAGGCTGTTGGAGGCATAGTCCGGCACCCGATAGGTAGCGCCGGAGGCTGTCACGCCGGACTTGGACATCTGGCCGTAATTGGTCCAGTAGCTGTCGATGCCCACGTCCACAGACTTGATCCACTGGCCTGCTGGCAGCTGGGTGGTGAGGGTGGTCTGGCCCGTGACCTCCAGCGTGCCGCGCACATGGCGGAATTCCCCATCCGACAGGTCGAAGGTATAGGTAGCGGGAACCAGCGCCGCCGTGTTGGTATTTTTCACCGTGGTGACGGTGCCGAACTCGCTGGTAAAGGTCGCCACAGCGGGGGTAACGGATTTCCCGCCCATGGTGGCCCGGATGGTCACATTCACCGTCTTCCCCGTCAGGAAGGTGGCGTATTTGTCCATCGCGCCGGACAGGGCCTTATACATAGTGCCCGCAGAGGAAGCGGAGGCATCGTAAAAGCCCTTTTCCGCCGCAGTATAGGCCTTCTGGGCGGCAGCGTAATCGTGTACGCCGTTGGTGGCGGCCCGGTAGGAGGCCATGGCCTTCGCCAGATCAAGCAGCTGGTCACTGTAGCTTTGGTTGGCGTTGGTGGTGAACCAGATGGCGCTCACACCGGAGGCCGATTCATCCAGCTTATACCCGCCGCCGTCGTAATAGACGCTGTAGTTGTCGGTCTTATCGTCAATGGCGGAGATATAGCCGCCGTCTATGCCGGTGAAGGTGTGGCCGCTGGCCTTCAGCACGTCCTTCACCGTATCGCCGGAGCGGCAGCTGATGTATTCCGGCTGGATCAGCATCCCCTCCTGGGTCACAGCCAGCAGTGCGATCTTGCTGTCCTCTGCCGCCCATGCCACAGACGGCAGCATCGAGACCAGCAGCACACAGGCCAGCAGAACGGACAGCAGTCTTCTGCCCAGGTGCATGGTTTCTTTCATCGTCATACTCTCCCTTCTATCGCATATAGCTCAGATCATCCGGCAGGTGAGAAATCTCTGCTTCCAGCGCCGGGCCGGGGACGTGGTGCGGCGCCACAGTACCTCCGCATCCGTCAGCAGCTGCCGGGCCTTTTCCCGCTGCGCCGGCCCCAGCTCATGGGCGCTGAACCAGATCTCCTGCTCCAGCGCCGTCAGATCCCGGGCCGTCTCCCGGCCCAGCAGGGTCTCCAGCGCCGCCGCGCGCTGCGCCGTGGGCAGTGTCCAGGCCACCTGGGACTGCATAGCCCGGAGGGTCTCATACAGCGCGCCCAGCATCGCCCGGCAGGCGATCCGGCCGTCGGCATCCTCAAACCGGAGCCGTCCGCGCCGCAGTTTGCGCCGCAGCAGCAGCGTCCGCGCCGCCAGGGCGGCCACGGCCAGCACCAGCAGGCACAGGAGCACCCAGAGCAGGTTCTGGATCAGCACCCGCCCGCTCAGGTTGGTATCGGGATCCTCGATCACCGGATCCTCCGGCGTATCGGGATCCTCCCGGGGCGGCGTGGAATCGTCATTGATATATCCCGGCTCGCTGCCGTCCTCCGAGGGCGGGCCGCCCGAGGGCAGCTCATAGGTGACCGTATCCTCAAAGCCGGGGGTGGCATCAAAGGGCAGCCATCCCACCCCGTCCAGATAGTACTCCGCCCAGGCATGGGCCGACCGCTGGGTCAGGGTCAGGGTTGCCCCGTCCGTCAGGGCCTCCGCCTGCTGGCGGGAGACCACATACCCCTCCACATACCGGGCCGGGATCCCACAGCTGCGCAGAAGCAGCACGGACAATGTAGCGTAGTGTGTGCTGTTTCCCTGGCGGTCTCCCGTGAGCAGGGCAGATGCTATATCTCCGCTGCCGGACACGGCAACGTCCTCTTTGTAGGTCATGTTCTCCCGGAGGAAGCGAAGGACCTTTGCCTTGGCTTGGGTGGTATTGAGGTCCTGGCCGGGGGCAAATTTCTCCGTCAGTGCCGCATAGGTCTCCTGCGGCACATCCAGATACCGGTCATAGACCCACTGGCGGTAGAACGCCTCACCCTGGCGATAAGTTTCGTCGGAAATGCCGCTCTCCAGCTGCTGCCGCTGGAGCAGATAGCTCTTTTCCACCGGGGACACCGACGCGGAATACGTCCTGGCCGCCGGGGCCGTCATCCCCTCTCCGGGGAGGTCCCCCGCGTCCAGCACGGTCTCTGTGCCGCTGCCCGCACCGTAGGGGAGGTAGGCCGTGGCCCGGCACGCCCCCAGGACCTGCACGCTCACCCGGTTTTCCTCCTCCGTGCCGCCGAAGGCGGCAGAGAGCTGCCGGGCCGGGAAAAAGTGCCCGCTTTGCAGGCTGTACAGCAGCGATGCCTCCTCCGACAGGGACTGGGCCGTCAGCTGCTGCCATCCGGCGCCGGTATAGCTGCCGGCCACATAGCCTCGCAGATACATGGGCGTCCAGTGTTCCGCCGTCACCTGCAGGGCCGGTTCATTCCCCGCTGACGGCAATTTAGCACCGGCCAGCTGCCCCTCCGGCAGCGGATTGGCCGCGTCCTCATACCGCAGGCGATGCCACGCCCGGTCTAAAGAAACGCCCAAGGCTGACGGCTGGACCGTGCCGGCAGCAAGGCCCTCCAATACAATTCCGGCCAGCAGCACCAGGGCCAGCAGTCCCGTTACGGCACGCCCGGTCTTTCTCCCGGCCGCAGCGGGCCGGGCAAAGCCCACCAGTGCGCCCGCTATGGCGCAGGCGAAGAACCAGCCGCCGGGCACGAACCCGGCCAGCCGCAGCGTCAGGATGCCCGCCGCCAGGGCTGCCATCCACCACACGCGCTGCCGCAGGCGCAGGAGCAGCCCCATTAAAAATCCGATGGCCACTCCCGCCGGCAGCAGCAGCCACCAGACGTCTCCTGCGTCCAGATAGGGGGGCATATAGCTACCGGAGGTCAAAAAGCGCCAGTCCGCCGCCAGGTTCCCCAGGCCCGCCAGAGCGCCGGTCACCCGGCTCCGCAGCGCAAGCCCCAAGGCCAGCAGCACCAACAGCCCCGCCCAGACCCCATATCGGTGCAGGGCTTTATCCCAGCGCAGCAGCAGTCCCGCGCCCAGCCCGGCCGCCGTCAGCACCCCCGCAGGCAGCGCCATGAGCAGCGGCTCCGGGTGCAGGCACTGCCACGCCAGGCCCCACAGGCCTGTCAGCAGCAGCACCCCCGCCAGCACGTCCGCCAGGGACGGCGGCCGCTTTTGCTGTGGCGTTTGATTCAGTTGGAATGAAACGTCCTGTCTTTTCACCAAAATCTCCTAATTCCAGATCCACTTTCCAAGGGTATCCCGCATGGTCTCGGGCGTGAAGCAGATAATCTCCCCGTCATCGCAAGGCGCATCGGCACACAGAAGAATTTTTGTATTCTCCGGCCGGAGCTGCTCCGCCGGGAGCTGCGTACAGCAGTACAGCAGCTTCCCCTCCGCCACCTCCGGCAGAGAGGGCGGCTCCTGAGAAACCGGGCTCTTCAGCAGCGCCGCCACGGCCTCCGGAAGCTGATCCTCCGTCATGACCTCCCACCGGCCCTCTGCTTCCCCGCTCCACATGAGGCGGAACGGCTGCCCCTGCCCAGCAAATGCCTGGGCCAGCGACACCGCCGCCTCCAGCAGCGCGTCGGTCAGGCGCGGCGCCGCGGCGCTGCGCTCCACATATATGGTCAGCCGGTGATCCACGGGCTTGGAGCCCTCCCGGACCATGTAGCGTCCCGTCTTGCCGGAGAGCTTCCAGTGAATCTGCCGCAGGCTGTCCCCGGGGGCGTATTCCCGGAGCTGGAATATCTCCGTGGGGTCATTGCCCTTTACATCCGGGGCGTACTCGTCGCAATCGGTCCGGCTGCTCAGCGCCAGCACCGGGTCTGTCTCCACCGGGAACGTATCGGGCATCACGCAGATCAGCGCGTGCACATGGCAGGGCACCGCCAGCGGCAGCACCCCGAAAATATCCCACACCACGAGCTTTGTCCCCCGCAGCTGCATGCAGCCGCAGAGCCCGCTGGTCATTGCCCACTCTCCGCGGCCGCGCTCCATAGTCAGGCGCTGCCGCCGCTTTTCTCCGGTGGCTAAGTTTTCCACATCCGTCACCAGGCAGGCCCGGCCCATGGGCACGGCGCTGTCCACCGACGCCGCCACGGAGAAGGGCTTTCCCTTTTCCGCCGTGCCGGGGCCGGTCAGCTCCGTCCGGATACGCCGCCTGGTGATTGCCAGCGCCAGCCAGCTCACCAGCGGCGCCGCCAGCCAGCACAGGGCGATCCACGGCACCGCCGCCCAGGGCGCTGCCAGCCAGGTCACCAGCAGCAGACCGCCCAGCAGCAGCCACAGCACTGTCCTCATGCCTGCTGCTCCGTCATCTCCGGCGGGCAGGTCTGCTCCAACACCTGGGCCACAACGGCCTGGGGTGTGTATTCATTCAGCCGGGCCTTGGACGAGAGCATCAGCCGGTGGGCAAACACGCACTCGGTCATACCCGTCACATCCTCGGGGATCACATAATCCCGCCCCTTGGCAAAGGCTCTGGCCTTTGCCGCCCGGGTCAGGGCCAGAGCGCCGCGGGGGCTGATGCCCAGCTTCACCAGGGGATCCACCCGGGTAGCCTCCGCCAGACGGACGATATAGTCATAGATCCGGTCGTCCACATGGACCTGCCGCACATGGGCAATGCTCCCCAGCAGCTCCTCCCGGGTCATCACCGGCTGCACCTGATCCAGCGGGTCGCTGCCGCTGCGCTCCTTCAGGATGCGGAACTGGCTCCGGGCATCGGGATAGCCCAGGCTCAGCTTCATCAGAAAGCGGTCCAGCTGGGAGTTGGGCAGGTTCTGGGTGCCCGCCGAGCCGGCGGGGTTCTGGGTGGCCAGCACCACAAAGGGCTTGGGCAGCTCATGGGTCACGCCGTCCACGGTGACGTGCAGCTCCTCCATGGCCTCCAGCAGCGCCGACTGCGTTTTGCTGGAGGTGCGGTTGATCTCATCGGCCAGCAGCAGATTGGTCATCACAGCGCCGGGCTGGTACACCATCTCCCCCTGCCGGGGCAGGGAGAAGCCCACAATATCGGAGGGCATGGTATCCGGCGTGAACTGGATGCGCTTGGTTTCCAGCCCCAGGGCCTTGGAAAAGGCCAGAGCCATGGTGGTCTTGCCCACACCGGGCACGTCCTCCAGCAGAATGTGCCCCTGGGCCAAAATGGAGATCCATACGTTCTCCACCACATCGTCCTTGCCGACGATGACCTTCTGTATCTCCTGCAGGATCCTGTTTGTTACTTCGTACATGCTTTCCTCCGTTTGATCCAAATGAATATACCTGCCGCCGCGGCTACAGCCGCGCCGGAAACGATCCATATCACCGCACTGCCGGACGAGGCCGTCTGGGCCGCCGCCGTCCGAAGATCATAGGCTCCGGCCGGATCCTCCGCTGCGGTCTCTATCCCCAGAGGTTCCAGCTGCGCCAGCAGCGTCCCCGCCGCGTATACATAGCTGCGCTCCTCTGCGGGAACGGCCCGGTACCGGTCATACAGCTCCTGAGCCTGCTGCTGCGTCCACCGGGTCACCCCCGCTATGGCCTCGTTCAGCTGCGCGATCTGGCTGCGCGTATCCTCCGCCAGGGGTGCCCGGAAATCGTACAGGCTTCGCTCCTCCTTTTTCAGGCGCTCCATAGCCTCCTGAGCCAGGATGGCCTGCTCCGTGGCCATTACATCCGACTCCAGTCCCAGCGCGTGGCAGAAGGTGCCGTCCGCCAGCCGGTAGCGCAGCAGACCGTCGGCAACGCTGGCCGCGCCCTTCACGAACCGCTCGTCGGAGGACGGGTCGATCCCCAGGCTGCACAGCGCAATGGCCACCTGGGCGGTGCTCTCCAGATTGGGCGTGTCCCAGCTGATGAAATCCCCCTCCGCCGTCTGCTGGCGGCTGAGCCAATCAAGCCCCGCGTCGATGATCTCCCGGACGGTGACTTTTTTCTCCCCGGCTCCGGTATAGGTCACGGTGCTGTTCTGATAGGGGGCCAGGGCCTGGAGGGCCATAGCCGTTATATCCACATCGGTGGAACCGGCCGACAGGCCGAAGCCGCCGTCCGTCCCCTGGGCCTCGGCCAGGGCCTGCAAAATAGACTGCCGGGTGTATTTCGCCCCCTCCGGCACGGCGAACCGCCCGCTGTCCAGGGTGATGAGGGCGAATATCCAGCCGTTGAGTCCCTGAGCCCCCAGGGAGCCCGCGGCGGAGAAGTTATAGGTGCCGTCGGCAATGAGGTCGATGGGCTTGCCGCCGGCATCCTTCCCGAAGGCGGTGGGGTCGCCGCCCAGAGCCAGCACCGCCAGGGAAATGCGGTGCCACTCCGTGGCCTTGATGCGGTGCAGGCCGTTCTCCTCCTTGTACGCCTTGGTCACATAGCTCTCCAGAGCCTTCAGATAGTTGGCAGCGCCGCCGCTCTCCCCGGCCCGGCCGGCGGCAATGGCCACCCAGTCCGACACGGAGTCTCCTGCGGCCAGCATGCCGCTGCTCAGCAGGGTATCTGCGGTGTAACCCTTGCCGGCGGCCAGCGCGTCCAGCGTCTCCTGGCCGTAGACCGGCACCGCCATGACGGTCATGAGCGCCGCCAGCAGCAGGGCCAGCAGCCTGTGTCTGATCTTCTTCATAATTGACTCTCCTGTCTCTCTGTCAGAGGGATTCCCGCTTTTTATCCCCGCAGCGGGAGCAGGTATACTCGATATAGCCCGCCGTCCCGTCGCCCGACGGCTCCACGCGGTCTGTCTGGGCATAGTCGTGGCCCAGGGCGGGCTCTTCCTGTATCTTTTCGTCGCCGCAGACGGAGCAAACCACGCGGGACTCCCCGGGATGGGTGCAGTCCGGCGGGGTGATGACCTCCGGCTGGCCCCACTGGTGCTCGTCGATGTATTTTCCGCCGATCCACTTGCCGCAGTAGGTGGGCAGAAGACCGTAGCTGCCGCCGGTGGCAGAATAGCCGCCGATGTCCTTGCCATAGGCCAGGGTGAAGCGCAGATACAGTGTGTCGCCGTTGGTCAGATAATAGTTGGACAGGCCCTTGCCGGCATAGGTCTCTCCGCCCACGGAGTACATCCAGCCGGAGCCCTGGGTGAAGTCGAACTCACCCAGGCTGTCCGGGTCATACTGCTCCGTCAGGGTCAGGCCGTCCTTCTGGATCTTGCTCCAGAGATTTTCCGGAATATCCGGATAATCCATCATTCCGGCCCGGCTGATCCGACGCAGGTAGAAGCCCACGTCCAGCGTTCCTCCGCTGATAAACTCATAGCCGTACTCCTCCAGCATCTCCTTCACCGCGTAGGAGGCCGGGACGTTCTGGCGAATCTTATAGACATAGGGCTCTTCAAATATCCCCAGTCCCACGGTGGTGGCGTCCAGCACGATGTAGGCCGTGCCGATGACATCCCCGGTGTCCACAAACTGGTAGGTGACCTCGTGTGACAGGAAGGTGGAGTTGCCCCACTCGTCCCATACCTGCACGGTGATGGTGTGAGTCTCGCTGTCCCCCCGCACGGGGTCGGAGAAATAGAGCTGGTACTCATACACAGGCCCGCCGGTGGGCGCAGAGACCCGCTGGCCGTCCATGCGCACCTCGATCTGGCTGGCGTACAGCGCCGCACCCAGATAGTTCGTGGCCCGGACGGTAAAGGTAAAGTTTCTGTTGCTGGTCTCTGTCACATCCTGCAAATTCGTGACGATGGTGGGCGGGTTTTCCCCGACAGTCGGGTGATCCGCATCCGCCTTCTGGGGCACATAGCGGATGGCCAGCGTCACCTCCTGCACGGTGGTATTGCCGTTTTTCCGGTAGAGGGTGAAGTAATTGGTCTCGTTCCGGGCCAGGGTCGCAGTGAAATTCTTCCCGTCCGGCGTGAGATACATACCGTTATCGGGGGTCGCGCTGTTGCGGAGCTTTACCCGCAGCGTTTCGCCGTTGGGATTGATGAGATAGGCATAAAACGAGAGCACATCGTTTTCCAGCTGGTCATATGTGATCTGGCGGTTGCTCAGATCCGTTACGATGCGCGTACTGGTGTCGTCGGAAGGGCCGGGAGTTGGGTCATCGCCGGGCTTGTCCGGGTCAACGGGTTGATTGGGATCATCCGGGTTCACCGGGTCGTCCGGGTTGACGGGATCATCCGGTTTATCGGGGTTGTCGGGGTTGTCCGGCGTATCCGGGGTGTCCGGTGTATCCGGTGTATCCGGGGTGTCCGGCGTATCCGGGGTGTCCGGCGTATCCGGGGTGTTCGGGGTGTCCGGCGTATCGGGTGTATCCGGGGTATCTGGTGTGTCTGGTGTGTCCGGCGTATCGGGTGTATCCGGGGTGTCCGGCGCATCCGGTGTATCCGGGGTATCCGGTTCATTGATCAGATCATCTTTGCTTTCATGGGAGGTCCCGCCCTGCCCCTCCAGTCGCACCGGCTGCGCTGAGGTCTGGGGCAGCTGATCCGGTTGGCTCCGAGATAGTCCCTGCCCGGACAGCACCAGCAGCATCAGCACCACCACCGCCAGCAGCAGGGCCGCGCCGCGCTGCCAATAGGGTTTCAGTTTCTTCATGTGTTCCTCGCTTTTTTCAGAGATTCCTGTATGATGCAAAAAAGGTGTTATTCTTCTGAAAAGAATAACACCTTAACCGTTTCTGGGAATTATTCCGGCGGCTCCAGTAGTTCTCCCGGCTCGCATCTCAAGCGGTGATCTGCCCCTGCCTTCTCAGAAACACAGTTCCAATGACTGGCTTTCGCCAACGGGATAGATTCCTTGATGCACACGGTGTTGGTCAACGCGGGGCTCGCATCCCCATTCCCTTGTTCAGCTCTACGCCTGACACAATGCCTTTGCAGCGCATCGCCACTGTCCGCGACTACAAAAATTATAATCTGTCAGGCGCAAAAAAGCAAGAAGATTTTTCCTATACCCCCGGTGAATCTCCCCCCTGCAAAGGACTGCCGATAAAGCGGCTGGATTTCCGATATCGGTAAGAAAGGGTGTGTGTGGGAAACCCGAGAAGGGTGTCCCTCACCATTCAAATCAGCAGTTTTTGAAATTTTTTCAAAGTTTCAAAAACTCAGGCATCGTGTCGAAAGGTCTTTTCGACACGATGCCGCAGGCCCGGCGTTGGCCGGGCCTGCAGGGGGTGCGGTGTTTACTTGGCCTTGATGCTCTTGATGGCACTGAAGGCGGAGTTGGCAGAAGGTCTCACCTTGCTGACGGCCTTGACCTTGTAATAGTAGGTCGTGCCGGCCTTGGCAGTCTTATCGGTGTATCTCTTCGCCGTGGTGGTAGCCACCTTGGTGTAGGTGCCCGTCTTGCTGGTCGCGCGGTACACTTCGTACTTGCTGGCGTTGGTCACAGCGTTCCAGGTCAGCTTGGGGTCGCCGCTGCTGGTGGTGATCTTCACCACAGGCTTGGCGCAGTGGCAGGTAGCGCTGACAGCGGCGCTGAAGTTGGAGTCAGCGGCAGATCTTACCTT
>ERZ772883.1205-NODE-1205-length-21110-cov-8.253811_pt1 | contig 21110 bp, 20 predicted proteins | sample MGYA00580575_ERZ772883 | MGnify/ENA primary metagenome ERZ772883 (study PRJEB29015, sample SAMEA2737666) | human gut metagenome | biome: human gut; feature: human-associated habitat; material: faeces | place: China | collected 2012 ...
CAAAGGGCTTTCCGCTCGCCCTTTGGAAACCTTCGGGCACCGAAGCTGGCGAGAACCCCATGGGACACTAAATCCCCCTCCACAGCCAGAGTCGACGCACCAAGCCCCCCAGCAGCGAATCTTCTTACGGCATAGTTGTCGTACACCGATGCAGGCAGGGGGCTTTCCTCGGAGCAAACGATCGGCGCGGATCGCACTGCCGTGCGCTCCGCTTGTTGGTTACCTGAACTTTAGATTGCTGTCTGCCATCGGCAGTCATACCCGCCGGGTTCACGATTTTCTTTCGGCTTCCCCCCGAAGCCGCCAATCGCCCCGCCACGGCGGCGCTCCCTCCATCCCTCAACCGCTTTTTCCAAAAAGAAAACCTTCCGCCCCTTCATCGGAGCGGAAGGTTTTCAAATCTGTTTTTTCAGGCTTGCGCCAGCGGCTCAAAATCCGCAACGCCGTGCTTGCACAGCGGGCAGATGAAATCATCCGGCAGCACGTCGCCCTCGTAGATGTAGCCGCAGACCTTGCAGACGAAGCCGGTCTTGCCCTCCGTCTGGGGCTTGGGCTTGACGTGGTTCTGATAGTAAGTGTAGGTCATGGTCTCCCGGTCGCTCATCACCCGCGCTTCGGTGACGGAGCAGATGAACATTCCGTGGGTGCCCAGATCCACATACTGCTCCACCTTCAGGGAAAACGCCGCGTTGATGTACTTGGGCAGGATGGCCAGCCCGTTGTCCGAACGGATGGGCGCCATGCCGGCGAATTTGTCCGCTGCGCGGCCGCTCTGGAAGCCGAAGGTCTCAAAGACCTTGAAGGGCGCGTCCACGGACAGGCAGTTCACGTTGAGAATGCCGGTCTGCTTGATGACGTGATGGGAATAGTTGGCCTTGTTGATGTTGACGGCAATACGGTTGGGATTGTCGGAAACCTGCGTGACGGTGTTCACGATCAGGCCGTTGTCCCGCTTGCCGTCGTTGGACGTGACCACGTATAGACCATAGCCGATGCGGAACAGGGCGCTCATGTCGTGCTTGTCGGCCATTTCGCTGTCCCGGGCCGCATATTCCCGGCAAAGCTCCTTCGCCAGCTCGCCCAGCTGCTCCCGATTTTCGGCGGACAGCGCGGAACGGATGGTCACCGGCGTGCCCACGAAGGTGATGTTCTTGCTCTTTTCGAACATGCCCTTCATCACCTTGGCGGCCAGCGGCGCCCAAGAGCCGTTTTCGATCAGCGCCACCGTGCGGTTCTGGTAGTTCCGCTCGGTCAGATGCTCGATAAAGGTGCGCATGAAGGGGAACACATCGGCGTTGTAGGTGGTGGTGGCCAGCACCAGCTTTCCGTAGCGGAATGCGTCCGCCACGGCCTGCGCCATGTCGCACCGGGCCAGATCGTGCACGACGACCTTCGGGCAGCCGCCCAGACGGAGCTTTTCGGCCAGCAGCTCGGCGGCCTTGCCGGTGTGGCCGTAAACGGAGGTGTAGGCGATCATCACGCCGTCGCTCTCCACCGCATAGGAAGACCAGGTGTTGTACAGCTCCAGCGCTTCGGCCAGATTGTCCTCCACCACCGGGCCGTGCAGGGGGCAGATTTTTTCAATATCCAGCGCCGCGGCCTTTTTGAGCAGGTTCTGCACCTGCGCGCCGTACTTGCCCACGATGCCGATGTAGTACCGCCGGGCCTCGTCCGCCCAGTCCTCGCTCACGTCCAGCGCGCCGAACTTGCCGAAGCCGTCGGCGGAGAAAAGCACCTTGTCCGCGCTGTCGTAGGTGACCATGACCTCGGGCCAGTGCACCATGGGCGCGAACACGAAGGTCAGGGTATGTTTGCCCAGCGAAAGGGACTCGCCGTCCTTCACCACCACCTTGTTTTCGCACAGGCCAGGGCCGAAGAACTGGTCGATCATGGTGAAGGTCTTGGCGTTGGCCACCACCGCCGCCTCCGGGTAGGCGCTCAGAAAGCTGGCGATATTGGCGGAATGGTCAGGCTCCATATGCTGCACCACCAGATAGTCCGGCTTCCGCCCGCCCAGAATCAGGGCCAGATTGTCCAGCCATTCATGCTGGAAATGCCGGTCTACCGTGTCCATCACGGCGATCTTGTCATCTAGAATCACGTAAGAATTATAGGCCATGCCGTTGGGCACGGTATACTGACCCTCGAACAAATCCACCTGATGGTCGTTTACGCCTGCGTAAAGAATATCCTTGGTGATGAACATAAGCCGCATCCTTTCTGTTCTATGGGAGTTTCCGGGGGGGAACAGCCCGCCCGGAAAGTGCATCTTTGGGGTACAAGTAAATGATACCCATTTTTCCGAAAAGTGAAACCATTTTTTCCACAGTTCCCGCACTTTTTCCATTGCCCAAAGCACTGCGTGCGCCATCTGTCCGCACATTGACAGAGGGCGTTTCTTCCTCTACAATAGGTTGGATGAAATGTGACGCGATAAAGGAGGCTTTCCCTTTGAATATTTTGATCACCGGGGCTCGGGGCTTTATGGGCAAAAACCTGCGTTCCGCCCTGACGGGCCGGTACGGAGACGCGCACCGGCTGATGCTGCTGGACATGCCCCACACGGAGGAAGAACTGCTGGCCGCCGCGGCGGAAGCGGATTTCGTCTTTCATCTGGCGGGCGTGAACCGGCCCACGGACCCGGCGGATTTTCAGAAAGGGAACGCCGATTTTACCCGGCAGCTGCTGACGCTGCTGAAAGAGCGCGGCAAGCGCCTACCGGTGCTGCTCAGCTCGTCCATTCAGGCGGCGCTGGAAAATCCCTATGGTCAGAGCAAATTGAGCGCCGAACAGGCCGTGGCGGACTATGGCCGGGAGACAGGCTCGGCGGTGTATCTTTACCGTCTGCCCAACGTATTCGGCAAATGGAGCCGCCCCAACTACAACAGTGCCGTAGCCACCTTCTGCCATAACGTGGCCCGGGGCCTGCCCATTACGGTGAACGACCCTTCCGTAACGCTGCGGCTCGTCTATATCGACGACGTGGTAGAGGAGTTCCTCCGCGCCATGGAGGGCCAGCCCCACCGGGAAGGCGAATGGTGCACCGTGCAGCCCGTGCACGAAGTGAATCTGGGCCATATGGCCGAGCTGATCCAGTCCTTCCCCGGCCTGCGGGACAGCCTGACTGCCCCCGATCAGAGCGACCCGCTGGTAAAGAAGCTCTACGCCACCTACCTCAGCTTCCTGCCGCCGGAGGATTTCTCCCGGCCCACCGTCACCCACGCCGACCAGCGGGGCTCCTTCACGGAGCTTTTGCACATGGGCAGCCGGGGGCAGGTCAGCCTGAACGTGTCGAAGCCCCATATCACCAAGGGCGACCACTGGCACCAGACCAAACATGAAAAATTCATCGTGCTGCAGGGCGAGGGCGTGATCCGCTTCCGCAAGGTGGGGGACTCCACGGTGATCGCCTACAAGGTCAGCGGCGAAAATCTCACGGTGGTGGATATTCCCACCGGCTACACCCACAGCATCGAAAACACCGGCGATACGGACATGCTCACCCTCATGTGGGCCAACGAAGTCTTCGACCCGGCACACCCTGACACCCTGCGTCTGCCCGTGCTGGAGACCCCTGCCGAAGCAAAGGAGAACGACTGATGAAAAAGCTGAAACTGATGACCATTCTGGGCACCCGGCCGGAGATCATCCGGCTGTCCGCCGTCATTCGCACCGCCGATCGGTATTTCGATCATATTCTGGTGCATACCGGCCAGAACTACGACCCCAACCTGAACGATATTTTCTTCAAGGAACTGGAGCTGCGGGCCCCGGACTACTATCTGGACGCGGTGGGCGGCGACCTAGGCGAGACCATGGGCAATATCATCGCAGCCAGCTACAAGGTCATTCAGAAGGAAAAGCCCGACGCGCTGCTGGTGCTGGGCGATACCAACTCCGCCCTGAGCGCCATTTCCGCCAAGCGGCTGAAGGTGCCGATCTTCCATATGGAGGCGGGCAACCGCTGTTGGGACTGGAACGTCAGCGAAATGATCAACCGCAAGATCGTGGATCATATTTCCGACATCAACATGCCCTACACCGAAAACAGCCGCCGCTACCTGCTCAGCGAGGGCATTGACGGCAAGACCATCTTCGTTACCGGCTCCCCCATGCGGGAGGTGCTGAACCACGCCATGCCCGGCATTGAAAAAAGCGACGTGCTGGAACGGCTGGGATTGGAAAAGGGCAAATATATCCTCGTTTCCGCGCACCGGGAGGAAAACATTGATCTGGAAGACAATTTCTTCTCCCTGATGAACGCCATCAACCACATGGCGGAGACCTATCAGGTGCCGGTGATCTACTCCACCCATCCCCGCAGCCGGAAGTTCATCGAGCAGCGGCATTTCCAGTTCCATCCGCTGGTGCGCAGCCTGCCGCCCTTCGGTCTGTTCGACTACAATCATTTGCAGATGAACAGTCTGGTGGTGCTGTCCGACAGCGGCACCCTCAGCGAGGAAAGCGCCATGCTGGGCTTCTGCGGCGTGCTGATCCGCACCTCCACCGAGCGGCCCGAGGTGCTGGACAAGGGCACGGTGGTCATCGGCGGCATCACGCAGGAAAGCGTGCAGCAGGCCGCCGAGCTGGCCATCGCCATGCAGGCCGCAGGGGAGCCCCGGGCCATGCCCCTGGATTACGAGGACGTGAACGTGGGCGCGAAGGTGGTCAAGCTCATTCAGAGCTACACCCCCATCGTCAACGAGACTGTCTGGCTGAAGCGATAATGATTTCGGAGGAACGTTCCCTTGAATCAGTCAAAGAACCGCGCAAAGGAGCGCTGGGCCATGCTGCCCGTGATTTTCGCTCTGGCATGGCCTACCATGCTGGAAGAGCTGATGCAGACGCTGGTGCAGTACATCGACACCGCCATGGTGGGGGCGCTGGGCACGGAGGCCACCGCCGCCGTAGGGGCCACCAGCACCGTAGGCTGGATGGTGGGCAGCTCCATCTCCGCGCTGGGCGTCGGGTTTCTGGCTTACATTGCCAAAGCCTGCGGCGCAGGCCGGAAGCAGGAGGCCCATCAGGCCTCGGCGCAGGCCGCCATGGTGGCCTGCATCGTGGGCGCGCTCTTTACCGCGCTGACCCTGAGCCTGAGCCCCATGGTGCCGGTATGGATGCAGGTGGATCCCGCCATCCGGGAGCTGACCCACCGGTATTTCTTCATTCTGTATGTGCCCATGCTCTTCCGCACGGCCAGCATCCTCTTCGGCACGGTGCTGCGGGCTGCTGGCGACACCAAGACCCCCATGCGGGTGGGCGTATTGATGAACCTGATCAATATCGTGCTGAACTTCCTGCTGATTTATCCCAGCCGGGAGATCAGCCTGTTTTCCCACACCGTCAGCGTATACGGCGCGGGGATGGGCGTGGAGGGCGCGGCCATCGCCAGCGCCATTTCCTACACGGTCGGCGGCGTGCTGATTACGGCGGTGCTGTGGAGGCATCCTATGGTGTCGCCCAAGGGCTGCAGCCTGCGGCCCGACGGCCGGGTGCTTCGCCCCTGCCTGAAGGTGGCGCTGCCCAATATGCTGCAGCGCTTCGGCACCTCGCTGGGCTACGTGGTGTTCGCCTCCATGATCAACGCGCTGGGCCAGACGGCCACCGCCGCTCATACCATCGCCAATACGGTGGAGTCCGCCTTCTACATTCCCGGCTTCGGCATGCAGACCGCCGCCGCTACCCTGTCCGGCAACGCGCTGGGGGCTGGCGACAACGACCGCATGAAGCGGCTGGCCCGCACCATCCTGCCGCTGGAGGTGGGGCTGATGACCGTTTCCGGGGCCCTTTTGTTCGCCTTCGCCCGGCCCCTGATGGCGATGTTCTCCTCCGACGAGAGGGTCATCGCGCTGGGCAGCACCGTGCTGCGGATGGTGGCCGTCTCCGAGCCCTTCTACGGCGTGCCCATCGTCATCGAGGGCATGATGCAGGGCGTTGGGCGCACACTGATTCCCTTCCTGTTCAACCTGACGGGCATGTGGGGCGTACGCATCGCGGGCACCTTCGTCTGCACCCGGCTTCTGGGGCTGGGGCTTCAGGCGGCGTGGGCCTGCATGATCGCCCACAACCTGCTGCTGTGCCTGCTGTTCAGCCTGCATTTCCGCCGGGGAACGTGGAATCCCCTGAACGCAAAGGGCGCGGGCGGCCAGCCTTGCCAAGAAACAGCAAATCGTGTATAATGAAAGCTGACACTTTTTGGATACAATGACGCAGGAACCTCTGGACTGCGAAAAGAGGTGAGGGCGGCCCGCAGGGGCCCGCATTATGGAAAGCAAGGACAAAATGCTGATCACCGGCGGCAATCCGCTGGTGGGGGAGATCACCGTCAGCGGTGGCAAAAACACGGCGGTGGCAGTGATCCCGGCGGCGCTTCTGTGCAACGAGCCCTGCACCATCGAAAACCTGCCGGACATCGAGGACGTGCGGGCGCTGGTGGATATTCTGCGGGAACTGGGCGCGGAGGTGGACTACCGTCCCGGCCAGCGGATGGTGGTCAACGCGGCCAACGTGAAGGAATACCACGTTCCCTACCGGCAGACCCGCCGTCTGCGGGCCAGCTATTACTTGCTGGGGGCGCTGCTGGGCCGGGGAGGACGGGCCGAGGTGGCCTATCCCGGCGGCTGCAACATCGGCTCCCGCCCCATCGACCAGCATTTGAAGGGCTTTGAAACGCTGGGGGCCGCCATCGAGGATCGGGGCGGTGTGGTATACGCCAAGGCCGATCATCTGGTGGGCAACGACGTATTCTTCGATATGGTCACTGTGGGCGGCACCATCAACGTGCTGCTGGCCGCCGCCCGGGCCGAGGGCACCACGGTGATCTACAATGCGGCCAAGGAGCCCCACATCGTGGACTTGGCCAACTTTCTCAACAGCATGGGTGCGAAGATTCGCGGCGCGGGCACGGACGTGATCCGCGTGCGGGGTGTGCAGAACCTGCACGGCACCACCTATACCGTCATTCCCGACCAGATCGAGACGGGCACGCTGATGATCGCCGCCGCCGCCACCCGGGGCGACGTGGTCATCCACGGCTGCATTCCCACCCACATGGAGGCGCTGACCGCCAAACTGCTGGAAATGGGCGTGCGGGTAACGGAAAACGACGACAGCATCCGGGTCCGTCCTCAGGGCGTGCAGCGGGCCGTCAACGTGAAAACGCAGGTCTACCCCGGTTTCCCCACCGACCTGCAGCAGCCTATGACCTCCCTTCTGTGCATGGCCAACGGCGTTTCCACCGTCAGCGAGACCATTTTCGAGCGCCGCTTCATGCATCTGGACGAGCTGCGGCGCATGGGCGCGCACATCAAGCTGATGGACCATTCCACCATCCTGATCGAGGGCGTGCGGGAGCTGTACGGCGCGCCCGTCACCGTCACCGACCTGCGGGCCGGTGCGGCGCTGATCGTGGCCGGGCTGATGGCCAAGGGCGTAACGGAGATTTACGAGACCTCCTACATCGACCGGGGCTATGAGCGCATCGAAGAAAAGCTCCGTTCCCTCGGCGCGGATATCCGCCGGGAAAAGCTGAGCTGAGTTACCCATTTGAACCCGTCAGGGCGGGGAGGGATGCAGTCTGTACGAATCCAGCCCATTTGAAGTGCTGGGCGTCAGGCCCGGCGCGGACGCGGCGGAAGTACGGGCCGCGTACCGCCGCAAGGTAAAGGAATGCCATCCGGATCAGTTTACGGACGCACAGCGCCAGAAGCAGGCGCAGGATGAGCTGATCCGGCTCAATCTGGCCTACGAGCAGGCGCTGAAGCTGGCCTCCCAGCGCCGGGTCGGGTTTAATCTGATCGCTCAGGAGGAAGCCAAGCACTTCGCCCTCCGCCTGATGGAGCAGGGCAATCTGGAAAGCGCCCTCCGTCAGCTTTTGCGGGCCGACACCCGGGACGATGGCTGGTACGCCCTGCAGGGCAAGATCCTCATGGGTCTGCACCGCTACGACGAAGCTCACCAGAGCTACCGGGAGGCCATCAAGCTGGACCCGGACAACCGGGAATACCGGGCCGGGGCGCTGGATGCGGTGGTCGCGGGCCGCAACAGCAAAAAGCTCAACGTCAAAATTCAAAATTGGTTCAAGGACAGCTTCGGTAAACGCTGAGGCTGTTTTTTTGAACCATACGATGCATAGGGTTCATGAAAAAAGCGTGGATTTTATATCACACGCTTTTCTTTGTGTTACTGTATTTCCTGCTCCAGCCCGTCAAACTCCGGGGTGCTGAAAAACTCGCCCAGCGTGATTTCCAGCCCGTCGCAGAGCTTCTTGACCAGATTGACGGAAACCTCCCGCCGCTTGGGGTCAAGCATGCTGTACACGCTGGACGGGGTAACGCCCGCCCGGTTGGCAAGCTCATTGGGCTTGATGTTGCGGTCTTTACAGATTTGACGAAAACGTTCTGCCACGGCATCCTTTACGGTCATCCCTATCACCTCAAGGACAGCATACCGAATTGTCCGCAAGTGCGTTTTCGCAGTTGCGTAAATTTGGAAAATGTTTTATAATGAGGATAGGAAAAATACGCGGTCGCGTAGATGCGAAAGGAGATACGATTATGTCAACAGATGCTTGGAATGTGCGCGGTTGGATTGCTATTCCTCTTGAAAATGCGGCAAGGGCACTTCTTGATCTGAGCAGTGAGGAAATTTGCCCTACCTTCCTTTGTGCAGATGATATACAGCAAGGAACGTTTGTGGAAGCAATGTTCTATTTGCTGCGTCAAAAGAATGGGCTGAATAAGGATTACAGCAAATTCGCTAAGGAAGCTCAACCGTTGTTTGGAAAGGCATTGTTCCTTGAAGATAGGGAATTAGCCAGCAGACTATTGGATGAATTTTGTAAGCTGACGGGTTTGGAAACGGATGAAAAGGAGGAAGAATAAATGAAACGCATTTTAGGGATAACGCTTGGTATTGTGCTGGTGCTTTTGCTGGTTATGTCCGTTGCTTTGGCGGATGAAGAAAAGCAGAGCGGGGCTTTTACCTATCGAATCAAGGGAAACGGAACGGCGGTTATTACAGAGTACGATTGGGAGAACCATCAATATGATTGGGAGAGCGATCAAGGGGAAGACATTTATATTCCGCGTATGGTAGATGGATATACCGTTACAGAAATAGGAGAGTTTGCATTCTCTGCCTTTTATTTTGATGACAATGGAAATCCTGAAATAAGCGACGATAAATTTGAAATACTTATAAGGGCAGTAAGCATTGTTATTCCTGATACCATTACCACAATAGGTAAGGGAGCTTTTTTTGGAATAAGATCGGCATCCAAAGCTATCAATATTCCAGCTAGCGTTGAATATATTGGCGACGGCGCTTTTTCCTATATTAATGGAGTAGAACAGTTTACTGTTGGCACTCAAAATCCTGTTTATGCTACAATTGACGGCGTGCTGTTTAATAAAAAAGAAAAAGCATTGATTGCTTTTCCGTGTGATAAACAGGGAACTGGGGATAAGGAGAACTATACCTTTCCTGATGGTATAAAAACCATTGCTGATTATGCATGTTATGGTTTCAACCCCTATGCCTCATCAATATCAATTCTTTCTGGTCATACCTCTATTAGGTACGTAGTATTTCCTGAAACGCTAACAAGCATCGGAAATTACAGCTTTGCGGAGGCAGAAAAGATCACGACAGTAAGTGATGGACGGCGTTTGACTTTGCCAAAGTCTGTTTCGCAGCTTGGGATTGGTGCTTTCAGAGGGGCAAATAGTCGTGATGGCGGAAGAGGTACAGTAATTGATTTGGGACTTACTAACTTGCACGAAATACCCGATTATGCTTTTTACGGCTGGAATATAGACGACATCGTTTTCCCAAAGCAGGTTGAAACTATTGGTGCATATGCTTTTTCTGAGTTTAGTGGATACCCAGATTTTATTATTCCTTCTTCGGTGAAGGAAATCAAAACAGGCGCATTTTCTTCAAACGCAGAGTACCTTTTGGCCAGCTTTAAGTTTGAAGAAGGCTCGCAATTGCAAACCATTGGCGATTGCGCGTTTGAAGGAACAAGTTTTTCTTCTTCTGATAATGAAATTGTTCTGCCGAATGGATTAAAAGACATAGGAAATTCTGCTTTCAAAAACTGTAAAAATCTTGAAAAGATTACGATTCCCGCGTCTGTTTCATCCATCGGAAAGGATGTTTGTACTCGGGAAAGTGTATATCTTAATGTTGAGTCTGGTTCCTATGCCGCCAGTTGGGCATCTGAAAACGGTTATATGACAACAGGCACTGGCTCAGAAGATACAAGTTGGCTAAACGATTAAAAATATGCTTTCATAAGATAAGAAAGGAAGGTTAAGCTATGAGCGTTGTACAATTATCGGATTCTGAAACTGCGATGCTCGCTACGGCTCTTTATTATAAGACTGGTTTGGAAAAACAAAGTTCCGAAAACTATAGAGAATATAAACGAATTTCTGACGAAGTGAGAAATAGGAAATCTGTTAATTCCTTTGATTTTGACAAGGTAAGAACTGCTATAGAACAATTCCTTGGTGAAATTGAAAACGATACCCTTCACAATATTTTAGACAAACTTGGAGCATGATACTATGGTTGCCCGTCTCCCCAACGGAGACGGGCACCTTTTAATCTCCCTATTTATATTTCCCCTACCCTTATCTTTCCTTGATAACCCCCGCCCGCCTATGCTATACTATCCTTGTCAGGAGGTGTTTACCATGCCGGAATTGTGCCGCTTTGCGGGCATCATTATCAAACTGCTTTACAACGATACCGTTCAGCACAATAAGCCCCATGTTCATGTGTTCTATGGGGAATATGAAGCGTCTGTTGGCGTTGATGGTGAATTGCTGGCGGGAGCTCTGCCTGTGAAACAGCTCAGAATCGTGGTGGGCTGGCTGGCCCTCCACGAAGAAGAAGTCTATGCCGCGTGGAACAAAGCTGTTCGCGGCGAACCTTTTGAAAAAATTGCTCCGCTGGAATAAGGAGGCAGTCTATGTTTATCAAAGATGGTATTGCTTATGCGGCGGCGCCCATGAAGGAAATACGGGTTCTTTCCGTAAAGCCGCTGGATGATAAAATGATGATCCTGACCTTTGCTTCCGGCGAAAAACGCCTGTATGACGCAACGCCGCTGCTGGATTATCCCGCGTTTCAACCCTTGAAGGACGACAGCGTGTTCAAAAACGCCAAGGTGGAACACGGCGTTGTGGTCTGGCTGGACGGCGAAATTGACATTGCCCCGGAAACGATGTATCATGACAGCTATGCTTACGACGAAATGCCTGCCTGAAACAATGCCCGCCTCCCCAACGGAGACGGGCATTTTCTTTTCAAACGTTCAGCATGGAGCATCTTTCCCTGCCTGATAAGCGGTATAGGCGTTTTGAAGCTCCCGAATATCGCTTTGCAGCGTAGTCAGCGCCGCGCCCAGCGTATCCAGCCCCGCCGCTTCCTGATAGCGCTCCTGCTCCATCGCCATGGAATAGAGCGGCATCACGTCGTTCTCATACAGCACGACCGCTCCTTCGATCAAAAGGCGCATATGTTCCAGAGTCTGTCCTTCCAAAAGCGCAAAATCCATTGCTGTTTCCTCCTTGCTCTTTCTCTCTATCCTTGTTTGATTGATTTCTGATTTATGGGTTTATCAACTTTTCGATTATATTATAAAGGATAACGCTTATTTTGTCAATACAAAAATCAAAGTTTTTCTTTCTTTTTTCAATTTTTAATTGACGAAGAAAAACAATCTCTATATAATAGCAGCGGAGGGATGAAGATGACCATATCGCAAAAGATCAAAATGGCTCTCGCTTACAAAGGAATGAGTGAAGCAGAGTTGGCGCGTTCTGTTGGAAGCAGCCCACAGGCTTTTAACCAGCGAATGAAAACCGGCAAGTTTTCATCCGACGAGATGAGCAAGATCGCGGAAGCGCTGGGCGCGGAATACTACTTTGGCTTTCAGTTTTCCGATGGAACCAGAATATGAGAAGACAGGGGCTGCCCTTTCGGGCGGCTTCTGCTTTTTTCACCCTTCCCCGATGATCCCCCTTCCGCTTCGAAGCAGTTTTGCTTCGGGGCTTTTTTTCGTTCTTTTTTCCCCTTCCCGCTCATAGGCTGGGATGGAATGGGCCCGCCGTTTCGACAATCCGTGCGCTTTGCTTCGACGCTCTTTTGCCGCCGGGGGCCGTATACTGGGCTTGAACAGGAAGCGGAGGGAGCGAAAGGCCATGATCCATGGGGAAACCTATCTTCTTTGCAACATGGGGCTTTGCGCCTGCGCCTACCCGCTGGGCGGCAGGCTGGCGGGACTGCCTCTTCCCCGCCCGTCCCGATGGATGCTGGCGGCGGCGCTGGGCGGCGCCGCCGCAATATGCGCCCTTTTTCTCCCTTCCCCCCTGTGGCTGCTGATGCTGCCTGCGGGGGTGGGGCTGTGCTTCGGGCGCTTCGGCTGGCAGGCCTGCCTGCGCTGTCTGGTGACCACCCTGTGCGCGGCCCTACTCTGCGGCGGAGCGCTGAACGTCCTGCTGCGGTCGGCCTCGCCCGGAGCGGCGTGGGCGGCTACGGCGGCCCTCTGCCTGCTGTTGTATTGGCTGGCGGCGCTGTCCCCCTCGTCCATGACGGCGGTGCGGCAGGTGGAGCTGACCGTGGGCGAGCATAGCGTGCTGCTGCCCGCCATGGTGGATACGGGCAATCTTCTGCGGGACCCGATCACCGGCCTGCCGGTGCTGGTGGTGCCTTTTCGAGCCGTGCGGGTGCTGCTGCCGGAGATCGCCCGCTGGGTGCAGCATCAGGAGCTTCCGCCACGGATGAGGCTCATCAGCGTGCGTACCGCGGCGGGGAGCAGCCTGCTGCCCGTGTTCCGGCCCGACAGCTGCCGCCTGTACCTGAATGGGCACAGCTGCGACGCGGACGTGGTGGTGGCGGTCACCGGGCAGGATTACGGCGGTATTCAGGCGCTGGTGCCGTTGGCCGCGCTGCCCGAAAAAGTGCCGGTCAGTCTGGAAGAATAGCGCCGCCCGGCGCATACAAGGAGGAAAAACCGATGGATCAGCACAGCTTGACTTTGCAGCTTCGGTTTCAGCGGCTATTGGCAAAACTGTTTCCGCAGGAGCTTTATTATATCGGCGGGCCCGACCCGCTGCCGCCGCCCCTGAGCCCGGAGGAGGAACGGGAAATGACCCGGCGGCTGAAAAATCACGACGAAGCGGCCCGCTCCACCCTGATCGAGCACAATCTCCGGCTGGTGGTCTTTATCTCCCGCCGGTTTGAGAACACGGGCATTCCGCTGGAGGATCTGATCTCCATCGGCACCATCGGCCTCATCAAGGCCGTGGGCACCTTTGACTGCGACAAGAAGATCAAGATGGCCACCTATGCCAGCCGGTGCATCGAAAACGAAATATTGATGTTCCTGCGCAAGTCCTCCCGGCTGCGGCTGGAGGTCAGCCTGGATGAACCGCTGAAGACCGACTGGGACGGCAACGAGCTGCTGCTGAGCGACGTACTGGGCACCCGGCCGGATACCGTATCCGTCAATCTGGACAGGGAGATCGAGCGGGATATCCTCCGGGACGCGCTGGAGCGGCTCAATCCCCGGGAGAAGCGCATCATCATGCTCCGCTTCGGGCTGGGTGGCCAGCGGGAGCGCACCCAAAAGGAGGTGGCCGACCTGCTGGGCATTTCCCAAAGCTACATTTCCCGGCTGGAAAAACGCATTCTGAGCCGTCTGAACACCGAATTGAAGCGAATTGGGTGAACCTTCCGCCGCCGGGGGTCGCAGCCCTTGCCTTTCTGTGGTATACTGAAATACGGATAACGGAAACGGAGGTTGTTCCATGGCAAAGCGCATCGTACTGACCGGCGGCGGCACGGCGGGGCACGTGACCCCCCACCTGAGCCTGATTCCCCGGCTGAAGGAAGCAGGGTATGAAATTCATTACATCGGCACGGAAAACGGCATCGAGCATCAGATGATCGCCGCCATTCCGGGCATTACCTATCACTCGGTGAAAAGCGGCAAACTGCGCCGCTATTTCAGCCTGCAAAATTTTTCCGACCCCTTCAAGGTCATTGCCGGGGCGGCAGAAAGCGTCTCCCTGATGCGGAAGCTCAAGCCCGACGTGGTGTTCTCCAAGGGCGGCTTCGTCAGCGTGCCCGTGGTGGTGGGCGCGTGGATGTGCCATGTGCCCACGGTCTGCCACGAGAGCGACCTGACCCCCGGACTGGCCAACCGCATCTGCGCCAAGTTCGCATGGCGGGTGGCGGCTACCTTCCCCGAATGCGCCAAGGCACTGGGGGAAAAGGGCGTGATGACCGGAACGCCCCTGCGGCCGGAGCTGTTTCAGGGCAGCCGGGCGGCGGGACTGGCGCTGGCGGGCTTTGACGGCAGCAAACCCGTGCTGTTGATGACCGGCGGCAGTCTGGGCGCCCAGAGCGTGAACGCCTGCCTGCGCAAGGCTTTGCCGGAGCTTCTGCCCCGCATGGACGTACTGCACCTGTGCGGCAAGGGCAATCTGGACGAAAGCCTGAAGGATCTGCCCGGCTACTGCCAGAAGGAGTTTCTTTCCGCTGAAATGCCGGATGCGCTGGCCGTGGCGGACATCGTACTGAGCCGGGCGGGCAGCAATACCCTGAGCGAGCTGCTGGCCCTGCACAAGCCCATGCTGCTGGTGCCCTATCCGCTGGGAGCCAGCCGGGGCGACCAGATCGAGAACGCCAAAAGCTACCAGCGGCAGGGGCTGGCTCATGTGCTGATGCAGGAGGACATGACCCCCGAGACCCTGACTCAGTCTCTGCTGGAGCTGCTTTCCCAGCGGCAGGAGCTGGCGAGGACGCTGGAGGCCTATCCCGTAAAGGACGGCACCGATGCGGTACTGGAACTGATCGAGCAGGCGCAGAAGGAGAAAAAATAAGCAAACGCAAATCCCCCGCAGGAGAAGATTGTTCGTCCTGTGGGGGATATTTTGGTTTTCACTTGAAAAAGGGTATAAAAAAACCTGTCCAAACGAACAGGCATTTCTGGCAGCTCCAAGGGGAATCGAACCCCTGATTTCGCCTTGAGAGGGCGACGTCTTAACCGCTTGACCATGGAGCCATGGCTGGGGAACTAGGATTCGAACCTAGACAATACGAGTCAGAGTCGTAGGTGCTGCCATTACACAATTCCCCACCGCATCATTGGATGCAGGAGCTATTATATAAAAAGAGGGAGGAAATGTCAAGCGCTTTTTTTTCGAAAATCCGCCCTTTTGCAAAAAAAGTACGCTGTGCTGCTGAAAAGTTGCCCTTTTTCCTTCAAAGACAGAAAGAGTACATGACAATTTCCCTAAAAAATGCTATGATAGGCAGAAGGAAATCCTTGATCGCAAAGGGGCGGGAGCTATGAGCAAAACCTTTATCCCGGCCGGTTATGAGCCGAAACTGAGCCTTTATGAAACGCAGGCCGCTATCAGCCTGATCAAGCGGACTTTTCAGGACCATCTGGCGCAGGCGTTGAACCTGAAGCGGGTGTCCGCGCCGCTGTTCGTGGAGCCCTCCACCGGCCTGAACGACGACCTGAACGGCGTGGAGCGTCCCGTCAGCTTTGATATCCCCGCCGCAGGCTTGGACGCGCAGGTGGTGCAGTCGCTGGCGAAATGGAAGCGCATGGCGCTGTACCGCTACGACTTCCATCCGGGCAAGGGCATTTATACCGACATGAACGCCATCCGCCGGGACGAAGAACTGGACAACCTGCACTCCGTCTACGTCGATCAGTGGGACTGGGAGCGGGTCATCACCCCGGAGACCCGCAATCTGAACACCCTGAAGGATGCGGTGCGGGAGATCGTGGGCTGCATCAGCGACGCTTCGCTGATCGTCAACGGCCGCTATCCCAAGCTGCATACCCAGCTGGGTCGGGAAGTCACCTTCGTTACCGCCCAGGAGCTTCTGGATCTTTATCCCGACAAGAGTCCCAAGGAGCGGGAGTATCTTTTCGTGCGGGAGCACCCCATCACCTTCCTGATGGGCATCGGCGGCAAGCTGTCCAACGGCCAGCCCCACGACGGCCGCGCCCCCGACTATGACGACTGGACCATGAACGGCGATATTCTTTTCTATAATCCCGTGCTGGACTGCTCTTTTGAGATCAGCTCCATGGGCATCCGCGTGGATCGTCAGGCTTTGGATCGTCAGCTGACGCTGACCGGCTGCGATAACCGCCGCCAGCTGCTTTTCCACAAGATGCTGCTGAACGACGAACTGCCCCTGACCATCGGCGGCGGTATCGGCCAGAGCCGCCTGTGTATGCTGCTGCTGGGCAAGGCCCACATTGGCGAGGTGCAGTCCTCCATCTGGGACGAAGAAACCCACCGCATCTGCCGGGAAGCCGGCGTGACGCTGCTGTAACGGAACCATCTTCCCCGATAGATGAAAATCGCCGCAGGAAAACTCCTGCGGCGGTTTTGCATATTTTTCTACTAAAATTACTTCAGCAGCTTCCGGGATTCCTCAGTCAGGTGGCTGAGCAGCTCCTTGGCCTTGGCTTCGTCCCGGTCGTTGACGTTGACGTACAGCTTGATCTTGGGTTCGGTGCCGCTGGGACGGACGCACACAAAGTGTCCGCCCTCCATGGCGAAGTACAACACGTCGCTCTTGGGATAATCCAGCTTCGCCACAGCGCCCGTGGCCAGATCGGTGTCCGTGCCCCGGAGATAATCCTTCACATGGGCCACCTTCACGCCGCCGATCTCGGTGGGGGGATTCTCCCGCACCCGGGTCATGATCTCGCCCATCACCTTCAAGCCGTCGATGCCCGGCAGGGTGGTGGATTCCACATGCTCCAGATAGTAGCCGTAGGTCTGGAAAATCTCCTGCATCACATCGCACAGGGTTTTGCCCTTGGTGCGGTAATAGGCGGCGGCCTCGGCGATCAGCAGGGAGGCGTTCACGCCGTCCTTGTCCCGCACAAAGGTGCTGGACAGGAAGCCGTAGCTTTCCTCAAAGCCGAAGAGGAAGGTGTGGCTCTTTTCGTCCTCGAACTGCTGGATCTTTTCGCCGATGAACTTGAAGCCCGTCAGCGTATCGAACAGCTCCACGCCGTAGGCAGCGCAGATGGGCCGGGCCAGCTCGGTGGAGACGATACTCTTCACCGCCGCGCCGTTCGAAGGCAGTGTGCCCAGCTCCTTCTTGCCGCTGAGAATATAGTTGAGCATCAGGCAGCCGATCTGGTTGCCGGTCAGCAGACGGAAGCTGCCGTCTTTTTCCCGCACAGCCACGCCCAGACGGTCGCAGTCCGGGTCGGTGCCGAAGATCGCGTCCGCGCCCACCTCGTCCGTCAGCTTGATGGCTAGCGTGAAAGCGGAGGGATCCTCGGGATTGGGCACCTTCAGGGTGGAAAAATTGGGGTCGGGGTTTTCCTGCTCCTTCACCACGCTCACATTGGTGATGCCGATCTCGTTCAGGATGCGGCGCACGGGCACATTGCCGCTGCCGTGAAGGGGCGTGTAGACGATCTTCAGGTTTTTGCCTTCCTCCCGCACGATGTCCGGGTGGATGCTCAGGGTCTTCACCTGAGCGATATAGTCGTCGTCCACTTCTTTGTTGCCGATGATCTGTAAAAGGCCGCTTTCCAGCGCAGCTTCCCGTTCCATGCGCCTGGCGGCGGTAAAGCTGAGCGCGTCGATCTTGGCGGTCACTTCGGCGGCCACCTCGGGACTGATCTGCGCGCCGTCCTCGGCGTAGACCTTGTAGCCGTTATACTGGGGCGGATTGTGGCTGGCGGTGATGACCACGCCCGCTGCCGCGTGCAGATGGCGCACGGCGTAGCTCAGAATGGGCACGGGCCGCAGCGCGTCGAACAGGAAAACATGCACGCCGTTGGCGCAGAGCACCAGCGCGGTCTCCTCAGCAAATTCCCGGCTCATCCGGCGGCTGTCATAGGCGATGACCACGCCCCGGCGCCTGCTTTCTTCATTCGCGGAAAGGAAGTCCGCCAGACCCTGCGTAGCCCGGCGCACGGTATAGACGTTCATCCGGTTCATGCCCATGGCCAGCACGCCGCGCATTCCCGCCGTGCCGAAGCTCAGGTTGCGGTAAAAACGATCCTCGATCTCCTTTTCATCGCCCTCGATGGCCTTCAGTTCCGCCACAGCCTGTGCATCCGCCGCGAAATCGCGCAGCCAGGCCTGATAGTTATCCCGGTAGCCCATGAATGACGCCTCCTGTTTTTCGTAATGTACGCCTTTGTATTATACGGTCTTGGCGGCCGTTTGTAAATCCTTCCGCCTGAAGCCGTCAAAACCAAATCCATTTTGTAACAATTCCGGCCGATTTTTCTGCCAGACGTCCCGAAAATCAAAACAATTTTGAAAAATGAGCATTGACATTGTAATAAATTTGTAATATTATAGGGATGCTATGGAGGGTTCATGGCGTTTGATAAGAAGCGCCCCTTGCCGGACGCGATGAGAATATAACGGAGGTCGGCAGTATGACAGCAAACTGCATCCAAAAAACCTGCGCCAGCCTGAGACGCGTATGCGCTGTGGCTCTGGCGCTGTGCATCGCATTGGGAGCGCTGAGTCTGCCCGTTTCAGCCCGGGCCGATGCGGCGTCCTTTGTTCAGGTCAGCCTGGCGGGTGCAAACGCTTACGATTCGGCCAATGCGGCCACCATCCTGCAAGCAGGCACCGTACTGATGCTGCAGAACCCTGTCAAGGCGGCGTACAATGGTCAGGAATACTACTATGTATACTACAACAGCGCCGTTTATCACATTCTGGCCACGGAAGTGAGCCCGATCAGCGAAGCGGACGCTCAGACCTACGTGCGCAATAATCTGTGGACTTCCACGGCCTTCACCACGCTGAAACGGGAGCTGAACCTGACCGGCGAAATCCGGGTCTATGCCCTGCAGCTGGCGCTTCAGACCCTCGGCTATTACTCCAACAGTCTGGACGGCAACTACGGTAAAGGCACTGAGAAGGCCGTGTACAAGTTCCAGCGGGCCAACGGCCTGAGCAAGGACGGCGACGCGGGCCCCCTGACCCAGCAGGCGTTGTTTGCGCTGGCCCGAAACAAGGGAGGCTCTTCCTCCGGCGGCTCCTCCGGCGGTTCTTCCTCCGGCCCCACCGTCATCCCCGGAACGACGGGCACCAGCGGCACCCTCCGTACCGTTGCCTCCGTCAATCTGCGGGAAAAGGCCTCCCAGAGCTCGACCAAGCTGGCCAGCGTGCCGGTGAACTCGGTGCTTACTTATTATAACACCTCCGTTTCCGGCGGCGTGACCTGGTATCAGGTGCTTTACAACAACAAAAACGGCTGGCTCATGGGCACCTATGTGAACGTGACCTCTTCCTCCACCGGCACTGCCTCCGGCACCCTGACCACCACCGCCAAGGTGAACCTGCGCAAGAGCTCCTCCAAGTCCTCCGTCCGTCTGGGCGTGGTGCCCATGGGCGTGAAGCTGGCCTACATTGACGCGAAGACCTCCGGCGGCGTGACGTGGTACAAGGTTTCCTACGGCGTGAACACCGGCTGGCTGATGGGCACTTACGTCAACGCCAGCGGCAGCGGCAGCAGCTCCGGCGGCAACAGCGGTTCCGGCGGAAGCTCCAGCGGCTCTGTCACCGTGACCGGCAAGGTGGAGATCACCAAGGTCAGCACCCGGGTGCGCAAAACGCCCGGCGGCGCCAAGACCGGCGTGGTACTGGCCAAGGGTTCCGTGGTGGAGATGATCGGCGCGTCCGTTTCCTCCGGCGGATACACGTGGTATCCCGTCCGCACGGGCAGCGTCACCGGCTATGTGCGCGGCGACTGCGCCACCGTGGTGGGCAACAGCGGCAACACTGGCGGCGGAAGCACCGCCGTCAATCCCCGCAAGTACATCACCCTTCCCATGAACACCTCTTTGTACACCACCGCCAGCCGGACGGCCGTGGCCATGACCGCTCCCCGGGGCGCGGTGGTGCAGATGGCCAGCGATTCCACCGTCACCGGCTCGGACAGCGCGGTTTACTGCTCGCTCTACTATCAGAGTAAGCTCTACTACGCCCTGTACTCCGACGTTTCCTCTGGCGTAATGAGCGACACCCAGCTGGCCGCCTATGTGCTGCAGCTGTGGAACAGCACCATGAACGATAAGTTCTACAACGACGGCACGCTGGTGGGCGACGTTCGCGTCTATGCCATGCAGCTGGGTCTGTACGTGTTGGGCTACTACACCGGCGCGCTGGACGGCACCTACGGCGCTGCCAGCGAGGCGGCGGTGAAGAACTTCCAGCGGGCCCAGAAGCTGGATCGGGACGGTGTAATGGGCGTCAACACGTGGGCAGCCATGGCCAATCTGGCCAAGCAGGTGTCCAACGGTTCCGCCAACTCCGGTGTGACCCCCAATCCGGGCGGCGGCGGCTCCTCCGGCGGCGGAAGCACCACCGTAACGGACTTCGGCACCATCACCTCCATCACCAAGCCCACGTGGACGCAGGCGGACGAGGGCAACTACTGGCCCAAGTACACCTTTGCCACCGTGCTGGATATCACCAGCGGCAAGGTCTTCACCATCTACCGCACCGGCGGCACCAACCATCCCGACGCGGTGCCCTACACCGAGGCAGACACCAAGGCCATGTGCGAGGCCGTGGGCTTCACCTATCCGGCCCGCCGCCCCAACAGCGACGAGCTGGCCAAGATCGTCGCCGATAATTCCAACAACAACGCCAACTACACCTGGCCGGACTACAGCGGCAAGCTGACCGGCGTAACGAAGATCGGCAGCGCGTGGGATCGCCGTCCCGCCCTGCTGAACGTGAACGGCAAGGTGTACGCCGTCAGCATCTACGGCTGGCCCCACGGGTTCATGGGCATTGGCGCCAAGGACGGCCTGAGCACCCAGAAGTTCCCCAACGGCAAGCTGCTGTATGAAAACAACAACTTCTACGGCTGCTTCTGCGTCCGCTTCTACAACTCCGCCGGCCACGGCAGCGCGAACCAGACGGTCATCAACCAGCACAATGCCGCCGCCGACCAGGCCTACAACTACGCTAAGCAAAAGTGGCCTTCCCTCTGCAAATAACGGCAGGGGCTGAGCCCCTGCACCCCACACCGCGCCCATAGGGCGCGGGGCACACGAGGGAATGCTTCTT
>ERZ772883.1215-NODE-1215-length-20928-cov-7.498108_pt1 | contig 20928 bp, 15 predicted proteins | sample MGYA00580575_ERZ772883 | MGnify/ENA primary metagenome ERZ772883 (study PRJEB29015, sample SAMEA2737666) | human gut metagenome | biome: human gut; feature: human-associated habitat; material: faeces | place: China | collected 2012 ...
AAATAGCAGAGGCTTTGCGTGTTTCCCCGTTGGCACTTTCCGATGGCGGAAACGGCCCGGCGAATGATATTCTGGAGCAGCTTTTCTGGCTGGACGAGGAGCAGCCCGGCGTTATCAAGCTAGTCCCCACCGAGCGCGGCACAGCACGGTATAATGCCAACCCAAACCTTGCGCTGCACTATGATGACAACGATAACTGGCCGCCGCGCTCCCCCGTGGCCATGTGGTTTGATGATACGATTTTGGATGATTTTCTGAAGGATTGGGCTGCGGTTCAGAAGAAGTTGTATGCTGGGGAGATTACACAGGCTGAGTATTTTGAGTGGAAGGTTATGTGGCCTGATTGTGATAATCTACACATATGAAAACAGTTTTTCTATCTACACCATTTTTCCTATGTCACAAAGAACATAGTTGCTCATAGGATTGCGCATACAAAAAGGAGTCTTTTAAATGAGTTTGGGTTTATATGTTTCCAGCTTCTACTTTTTCCAATCAGGCAAGAATAGCTGTTATTTAGGGCTGAACTCCCCTGTTCAATACAATGATACGCAATACTCCCAGGCAATAGATTTTTTTGAAGCCTTTTTTGCTGTTCGCCGCACAATGGAAACGCTTGAATCCGAAAAGAAGTTATATTATATTGAAACAAACCCTAATTGGCGCGGAGAAACCGACAAATTCTCTTACATTGCTGCTTGCATACATTCGGGAAATTATGGGATAGAAAGCGACATATACGATGCAACATCTCACGAACGAGTTGGTTCAATTGAAAAGAATCAAGCAGGAATGGTTCCTTTCTTTGTATTTGTTGCTATTCCCAAAAAAGAGACGTCAACAGAACCCATTAACAAGGGCTTAATCCTTTTCCAATCTATGGGGATATACGGTACCAAATCTATCACCTGTAAGATGATAAATGAGTTTGCAAAAGATAAAATGAACGCAACTTTTCACACGTGTAATGTATCTCCCAGTGAATTCTTAAAAGCCTTCTTTGATTTAGGTACACTCAAACGGTTGAAATTGACCCGTAATCGCATCTCAGAAGACAACAGCGACCAATTGAGCGGGATTTCTTACGCCAAGGAAGAGCGAGTCTTGTCCTCCTTTCTCGGAAGAGCAGCCAATACTTTTATTGAGCGTTTAATCCATTTCGGTTTAGACAAGTCTGCGATTTTTGAATTAGAAAACGGCATATCTTACGACAATGTTACTGCAACAATAGACATCGGAGATGGTAAAGAAAGAACTGTTAATCTGCATAAATACGATAATCTGAGCATTCTTGAATACATACCCAGCCAATACGAAAAAGAGAACGGTCATGCTGACGAGAATACCATCATTTCGTACTTATGTGCACGCGCGACAGAATACATTGAAAAAATGGATATGACTATTCATGTGATATCAAGACGCTAACGGAGGAGCTATCATGAGCGAAACACATTTTTGTGGTGCCTTGATTCTTGCAATCACATTCTTACTGATTATACGCTATTCTTTGCGAAAGAAAAATTCTTTTCTGAACATCCGTGAAATTGTCTGTGATTACTGGAAAATGCTTTTTTCTTTACGCCATCGCGTAATTTTTATGGCAACACCAATTAGCTTTGGAATCGGTCTGACGTTAATTTCCCCAATTAGCACGAGTGTTCTGGAAACGGTATGTACGGCAATTTCAATTTTGCTTGGATTATTATTTGCCACATTAGGTGCAATCGCCAGTGGAAACGAGAAAAAGGAAAAGAATTATCCTGCCTACGATACAGTGTTCAACGAGACAATCAACACCATACTATATTTATCTTGCTTGTCCATTACGGATTTAGTAGTTCTTTTTATGGGACTAGCACTTGTGCCTTTATATGGAGCTTTGCAGCAAAACTGTATTGCTATACTACATTTTATCGGCAGCGTTACAGTATACTCTTTAACATTTTCGATTTTTTTGAATTGCTTGATTGTAATCAAGCGAATAGCGCGATTACTTACAATATAGTGTAACCTATAACTCGTTCGAAATTAGAGAATATTACCGTGTACCCAAAAGCCTCTGCCAAATCAAATAGCAGAGGCTTTGCGTGTTTCCACAGTTCCACTTTCCGATAGCTATAATGGTCTGAAACGATATTGGGGAACCGCTTCTTTGATTGGACGGGTAGCGGTCCCCGCTACCAAGCTGATACCCGCTGAATATGACACAGCACAGTATGAAACCAATCAAAATCGTACTATGACGATAATGACAATTGACCATCGTGTTCCACAGTGGTTATCTAGTTCGATAATACTATTTCAGGCGATTTTCTGAAGGATTGGGTTGCGGTTCAGAAAAAGTTGTATGCAAGAGAGACTATGCAGCTAGGTCTCTTAGTTTACATAGTGGTAAGAGGCTTATCACATCATATTGAATTCATTATGTTCAGTAGGCTCTGGTAGCTGTCAACATCATGGTATACGACATGGCTGGTAGACATCTCGTTGAACAATTTCTTGGCGCAGGAAATTTTTGCCTGCTCGATGGGTCGCAGTTCCAGTGTTTCCATCGTGCCTTTGGTTTCTGCCACAAAGAAAATGTGCTTGACGGTGCCTTCGTAGAATGCGATTGCCCAGTCCGGCGAATAGTTGCCTACCGGCGTGGGAATCTGGAAGGTTCGGGGCAGCTTGGCGTAGACACAAACTTCCTCCGCAGCATCCAAATCTTCGGCAAACTTACGCTCAATACTTTTTTCGGCCGAGCCATCAGTAAACACATAGTCTTGAATTGCCTTCTTGGCAAGAAACGCCTTATCAAAGCTTTGGGTGGCCTTTTCTGCCGTAAAGATAGAGCTGTCGTATTCTCCCTCAATGGTATTGTAGGAGATATGCTCCACAATCATAGTGGCCTTCTGCTCATTGATCAGCCGGATCACTTTGGAAATAAACTCCTCCGGGTTGTTCTTGAACATATAGAGCTTGTCGGCGCGGATACCTTGCAGGATGGCAGATGCCGATTTGCGTGTGAGCTTTGCGCCATCGGCAATTTTGCCAATCAGGTCATATTTGATCTGGCTTGTTTCTGCGTGCTTGAGGGTTTGTGTCCGGGTCTTTTCGCCCGTAAAAGAATCGCCGCGGTCAATTTCGTACTCATTCATGTTCGCCTTTTGGCGTCCAATGGTAGTCGTGTACTGTAGTTCCGAAACAAACAGCTTTTCATCAATGTGGGCAATGGCCTTGCGAATCAGCTCGGCGCTGTCGAACTCCACCGTGTAGGCATACTTGTGGTTAATTTCACGCCACAAAGCCTGAAACTCTTTCTTGGCAAAATTCTCATTCAGCGGATTTTCCTTTACCTTGGATTCATGACCATCGGTGAACATATCCTTAAGAACGCTGTCATCATAAACCGCCTGAACAAGTGTATGAATCCCTTCGGACATAGGTTTCAGCTCATCGGGCAGCTCCGCGACCTGATTTATTGCGACATCTCGGCGATACTTGTCCGTGACCCTGCGCTTCATATCCACATAACCGTTCTGAATCAGATAGAACTCGATAGCATCGGCCTTCTCGTTGTCGATCAGCGTAGGCACGTCGTTTACCTTAACATACTTGCCCTTGAAGTACTCACTCGTAGCAACCGTGGGTCGGTCATAAAGCACCGTTTTAATATCCGATTGCAAATCTGCAACGAAGGTCTTGTAGCTCTCGCTGGCAACAACCGTCAGGGTGTTGATTTCATGTACGCTGTCGCCGCAGCTCTGCACATCCATACGGTTGCCGTTTTGGTTGACGCAAAGGCGCAGACCACGACCAACTTCCTGCCGCTTTGCGGTATTACTGTCAGAATGTTTCAGGGTACAGATTTGGAACACATTCGGGTTGTCCCAGCCCTCACGCAGAGCAGAGTGGGAGAAGATGAACCGCGTCGGCTCCTCAAAAGACAGCAGCCTTTCCTTGTTTTTCAGAATCAGGTCATATGCTGAAACGTCTTTTTCATCAAAGCCCTCTTTGTTTGCCTTACTGTCAATGCTGCGCCCGGTTTTCTTATCAATGCTGAAATATCCCTTGTGTACGCGGCTGACATCACTGCAGGTAGACTTCAAATACTTCTGGTACGGCGTATCGAGCAGGGTTGTATACTCGTTCAGAACATTGATGTACTCCTGCTCAAACATCTGTCCATACTCGCCCAGAACCTCATTGCCGTCAGCGTCATACTGGCGATACTTGGCGACCTCGTCAATAAAGAACAGGGACAGGCACTTGATGCCCATGTTGTACAGCTTTTCTTCTTTTTCAAAATGCGACAAAATCGTTTCACGAATCTGAATGCGGCGCATATCCTTTTCGGAAACATCGCCCACCACATCGCCGGCCTTGATAACCTCACCGTTGGTAAAGGTCACGGTGCTGCGCAGCGGGTCAATTTCGGAAATCGTATAGCCCTTGTACTGCTCCATTTCCTGTGAAACATAGTAGAGATCATCGCCGACACCAAGAATACGGGTTTCACGGTTGATGGACTTGTTGTAGGCAATTTCCAGTTCAATTTTTGCCATCGGCGGCTTTTTGCTGGAAAGTACGATTTGCTCCAGATATAAATAGCTGTCCGTTCCGCGGAAGTTCTTGACCTCGAAGCCCTTGACCTCAATTTTCTTGACCAGCCGTTTGTTGAAGGCATCCAACGCATCCAACACATACACCAGATTGTGCCGTTTGGCGTGGGTGGCAGAATAGTTGAGCGCGAACAACGGGTTGAAATTTTTCAACGCCTTTTGCGTTACATCACCGCCCATTTTCTGCGGCTCGTCCAAGATGATGATAGGGCGGTTTGCTTTGATAACATCAATCGGGCGGCGAGAGCCGAACTCATCACGTTTCGAGTAAATGATGCGCGCTTCTTTGCTGCGTCCGTCCTCTTTCAGAGAGGATGCAAACGCCTGTGTGTTGATGATCATCACATTGATGCCGGAGTTGGAAGAAAAGTTGTCCAGCTGGTTCAGGTTGGAGCTGTTATAAACGAAGAAACGTGCTTTCTTTCCGTAATACTCCATAAAATGGTCGGTGGTGATCTCAAAGGATTTTTTCACGCCCTCACGGATTGCAATCGAGGGAACGACCACAATAAACTTACTCCAGCCGTATTTCTTGTTCAACTCGAACATGGTTTTGATGTAGACATAGGTTTTGCCGGTGCCGGTTTCCATCTCAATGTCCAAGCTGCAGCGCCCCATGTCATTTACCAACTCCGGGGAGAGCTTGATGTTGTTCTGGCTTTGCAGCGTGTGGATGTTTTGCAAAAGCTGCTCATCGGACAGCGCAACAGCCTCATTTTTATAACCGGAATCGCGCAGCAAATCCTCTAATTCCATTTGTTCAGGATTATCGGCGAATGGTAAAAAGCTCAGCTGCTGCGGTTTTTGGTTCAAGGTGCCAGTGTCGCGGATATAAGACACGCCGCTGCTGTACGGCTGCCCCGCAAAGACGTTGACCACGGCGTCCACTGCATCGGTCTGATATTGTTGTATTTTGAAATTGAACTTCATGGTTTCACCTTATCAATATATTAGATTTTAAGACAATATCGGGCGAAATACCGTTGGCTTTAAGCAATTCTTGAACACCCATATGTGTAAGTTCAGATTTAACAAAAGGACTTATGATAACCTCTTCCAGAATTTCAGAAATAGGAAAATTTTTAAATTCAATTTGAGGTTTAATTAGTGTTTCACTAATTATAAATTCCCTCGAGCATGAATCGTCGAGATATTCAGATTCAAATGGCAATGCAATTCTATATTCCTGTTCATATGCAAACGCTTTATCTTTCTGAAGAAGGCAGTATTGTAATATATTGTCATATATCATCAATTTATTAAAGTCACTAGACATGAAATTAACCATATGCGGCATCTGTTGGTCATCTCCGTAATGCACCTGACCTCTGATAATATTCGTGAGTCCTTGTGGAAGATGTTCATCTCGAAATGAATAAAAAAATTCAAACAATTTTTGACTGTTGAATTTCATGCAGCAACCTTCAGGCGCATACATTTTCCACATTGCAATGTTATCTCGAGCATTAGATAATGATAGAACATAATAATTTGTGTCAGATAATAAAGGAGATATTAAAATCTTGTCGCCTAAATAACCCACAGTCTTAGATTTACTGATTTTCCCACTTTCAATATTTTGAACAGCAGTTAATAATTCTTCTCTTTCATTAATAGTCGGATTTCCTTGAATGTACTTTTTCAATTTTTCTGTTGCAAAAAATAACTCCTGCATATCATTTAAAAAACGATAATCCGTTAATCGAATTGTTTTATTTTGCAGAATTGCATGTAAAGTATTTAACGATGTATAGTGATAAAGCTGCTCAACTTCGTATTTAATGCTTGTCGTCATCACAGCACCTTCCTTACGGTGTCGGGGCTGTAGGTGGCGAAAATCTGGTCGAAATTGGTGGCTACGCTGTCGCTTGCCATGGAGCTGTCGCGCATGACAAAGTAGTAAGGTTTCTGTTTGGCAATGGCTTTGATGGTTTCCTCCGAAACATCGCTGTCGAAACAGGCAATCAGGTAGTTGTCCTCCACATTGAACACCTTCTTGCCGGCAATGGTGGTTTCCTCAATTTTGCTGGAGAGCAGCACGCCCAAATCGAGCATCACTTGGAACAGCAAGTCCTCCGGCGTTCTGTCCTCTTTGATGTTATCCTCAAGGCGGGAGAACATATTGACCTCATACTCCGCAGGGTTATAGTAGACATCCTTCATGTTGGAGGTGTCGCACTTCAGAACACGGAAACCAACATCGAGATGCGGTGCAGTAAGGCGATTTTCCTCACTAAGCTCTCTTCCGGCAATTCTTAATCTCTCTTTGCCCAATTCACATATGTTTGCAAAACCAGCTTTTCTTTCTTCTGAACCGTCTGCCGTTTGTTCTGGTAACTGAATCATTATAAACTTTCTGTTGCCATTATCTTCAGCATTTGCAACCATTGTAGCGTGTCCAGTTGTTGCAGAGCCAGAGAAAAAATCCAAGATAATTGAATCTTTCGACGATTGCATAGCAAGAATCTACTTTAGCATTTTCAAAGGCTTCTTTCCGTTGGGAAAAGGAACCTTTCCTTCTTTTGTTAAGTTCTTTGTTTCTCCAACAAAATCCCAAAATGTACCCTGTAAATCCTTTTTACAAAGTACCCCATCCACTTCGTCAGAGACATCACGCAGCCAAGCAAACAGACGGAAGTTTTCGCCTCTGTAAAACTGTTCGTATATTTGCCCCCTATTTCTACCAGAGCGAGGAATGTACTCAATAGAAAATAGTTCATTTTTAACTCCCAACTCTTGAACCTTTTTCATTACTCTGGGCCTAATAGAACTCTGTGGCATAGCCGTTTGGAAAATACAATGGGCATACTTTGCATAAGCATCGGCCTCACTAAGTCTTTCATTTTTCATAATCTGACCGATAGATTTGATTGAGAAATTATTTCTTTTGTAGATTTTTATTTCGGAGCCTTCGCCATCAACAGTAGAACCTATGTATTCCTTTTCACCTGCATCAACAAGTGCAGTGGTATATTTCCAACTAACTCCTTCTTGACGATACTGTTCAACAAGGTCGCTAATAGGCGTAATAGTATATATGTTTTCAAATGGCTGTAGGCTATTATAATTTTTGGCGTAAACAAGAATATATTCCATATTCTTTTTCAATCGTTTATCTTCGCCACCGCCCGATGCTCCTGCTATATTTTTTAACTTGACAGAAATGATGTTTACGAAATTTTGGGAGGAAAAAATTTCATCACAAACTTTCTTCAAATTATCCAGTTCGTTATCATCGATACTGATGAAAATTGCTCCATCTTCAGACAGTAAATCCTTTGCTATCTTCAATCGAGCGTAAATCATATTTAACCAATCTGTATGGAATCGGCCATTGGATTCATTATTTCCATGAAGGTCGAACAAAAGATTTCCATCTTCATCATATTGCCCAGACAAATTTGCAAAAGCGTCTGCTTCAACGGTAAAGTCATCATTATAGAGAAATGAGTCTTTTCCTGTGTTATACGGTGGGTCAATAAAAATGAGCTTGATTTTGCCAAGATAAGTTTCCTGCAACAGCTTCAATACTTCGAGGTTGTCACCCTCGATATAGAGGTTTTCGGTGGTGTCAAAGTCCACGCTTTCCTCCCGGCAGGGGCGCAGCGTCTTGTTGATGGGTGCGTTGGCAAGCAGAACGGACTTTTTCTTGTCCGGCCAAGTGAACTGATAGCGTTCCTCGTTGCCGTCCACCACCGTGCAGGAAATCTCCTGCATCAGCACATCCTTATCAATAGCCCGCACAACCTCGCCGTTCTCGTTAATCGTTTCCGTCACGGCATTGGGAAACATCGCCGCCAACTTCTTGAAATTATCATCAGCCTTATTCTCCGTCTGCATTTTCAGTTTATCCATTGTTTTCGTCCTCCGTATCTTCGGGTGTAAATAATTTCTTCAATTCTTCGGCTATTTCTTCGGGAGTCATTGAAGCCGTAGTCATAGCTTTGCGGTCTGCTATGATAGGGCTGTACTCAACAACTTGCTTTTTCGTCAGGTTGTGCCATATTGGAAGAATTGTTTTTCCGTTGACAGTTTCGACTTGGAAAAGTCCATTCAGCTCCGCTTTCGTCCAATATTTATGTTCGGCAATGTAGTTAGGCGAGAGAATGACCACGCCATATCTTGATTTTGCCAGTCCTCTGTCAATTTTCTCACGCATCGAGTCGCCCCATTTGAGCTTGTCCGTATCATACCATACTTTAAGTCCCTGACTTCGTAGCGCTTCTACAAACTCGTCAACAAATGATTCTTTATCCTCGTATGCGTGGGACACGAACACATCATATTCTTCATCGGCTGCTATTGGGGTAGTAGCTGGTGTGACTACCGGCTGCAAAAGTTGCTGCTGGAGTTTTTTTATCCGGGCTTCATAGGATGCTTGAATCTGCTGATTGGCTTTATCTTGTTTCTTTTGCTCGTTTCGCTGCTCCTTTTGGAGTTTCTGATACGCTTCAGCTCGCTTCTTGCGTTTTTCAGCAATCTTCTTTCCGAGCTCGGCACTGTCCTGACTCTTTTTTGCTTGATTGGATTCGTGAGTAGCAATTTGCTGCATTCTACTATTAAGTGTGGATGCGGAAGTATGGCTGTTTATGCTTTTCTTCAAGGTGTTAATTTTGCTTTGGAGCGTAGCCACATCTTTGTCCTTTTCTGCTTTTTTCTTTTCAAGATCAGCAATTTCTTTGTCAAGGTTATTTACCGTCCGTTGATACTGCTCACTTGACATATCAGGAACTCCTTTCGTCCATATCAATTTTTCTTTTAACCTCTTGATCTGCTGCACCAACTCAAACTTCTTTTTCGGCTGCTTTTCCGCCCGTGCCTGTTTTTCCAGCTTGGCGATTTCTTTTTCAATCTTCTGTCGGCGATCATCGGCGGCAATCTGCTCATCCAGAGTGTTGCCGTCTGCAATGCTCACCTCACCGATGTCCACTACGATGTTTTCCCAAACTTTATCAAGGGTCAGCCCTCGCAGCTCTAGGGTGCAGCTTTCTGTGGGCTTCCAATCCGTCTGCATCAGTTTGGTGCGGTAGACAGCCAGCTTACTTTGTCCTTCAAATTCCAGCACAAATAGAATATTCTGCGGAATCAGCTTCGATAAAGCGGCAATCGTTTTCTCGTCAAAGTCTTTTTTCTTCAACGCCACAAGCAGGACAAAGAAACTGCCGACTTCCTCTCCGGCAGGAATGTTGATTCGGCTCGGAGAAATTTCGTTTACAATGACAATGCGGGATATATCGGCATCGATTTTGTCTTTGGCCGCTGTATTCATCTGAAATTTGGCATAGATTGCTTTTTTAGGCAGCTGCTTATTCATTTCAGTTGACTTTGGAAGTCCGAGCATGGTATCACCTCACCGCACGACTAAAAAGCATATCAGCTCAAAGTCGTCAAGTCCTTTGATTTCGTTTGTCAGGAAGCTGATCTGCCCGCCGCCCAAGAAGCTGTCAATATCGCTCTCGTCCTTTACCTCGATGATCGAGGCGATGGCGTCGCCAAGCAGTTTGGAAAGGCGGGACATATTTTTGCCGTCGCGGGTTTCTTTGTTAAACGGCTTATAGGCTGCAGGGATCGGCTCTGTCTGACCTTTGCAAAGAAAACGCATTCTATCCAGCATCTGCTTCGGGGAAAGATGGTTACAGACAACCTCGCCGTCATCCCCGATATAAACCATATAGAAGGGATGCAGCCGGTTCTGGTTGTCGATGTTTACGCTGTTGGAGCGATTCTTCAAAACGAAAATGACACCGGCAGGCGCGTCCTCACCGGCAGGTACAACCGAGTGCAGACCGAAAGGCGTTTTTTCAATATCCGGATGGTTCTTAACATATTCCAGCAAGTCCAGACGGAACTCGTTGAGCCCTAAATCCATAATGGAAATGCCGGTGGTCATATCCTCAATATCAACAACCTCGTCCTGCAGGCGCTTCAGCTGTGCTTTTCGGTATTCAAGGTCGGTCTTTTCGTCATTGCTGAGCAGGTTATCGTCACCCGTGGCGGTCATATCCACGATTTTCATACGGGTTTCAACTCTGGCTTTCAGGTTGATATAATCGTCAAGGGTTACATCAGGCCAGAAATTCACAAGCTGAATGACCTTGTTGCGGCTTCCGATACGGTCAATACGCCCGAAACGCTGAATGATACGAACCGGATTCCAGTGAATGTCGTAGTTGACGAGATAGTCGCAGTCCTGTAGGTTCTGACCTTCGGAAATGCAGTCGGTGGCAATCAAAATGTCGATTTTCGTATTGTCGCCGGGCATCAGCAGCTCTTTGCCCTTTGATATAGGAGAGAAGCAGGTCAGAACCGTGTTTAAGTCAGACCTCAATCTCGGGCAGGTGGTGCGCCCCTCCACATTGCCGGTGATCATGGCGGTATTCAGACCAAATTTTTCTTTTACAAATGGACCGACATTATTGTACAGGTATTCTGCCGTATCAGAAAACGCCGTGAAAATGATAATTTTCTCGTTTCCGGGATTGATAGGCGCAGTGATTTTATTGTTGATCACACGGAAAAGCTCGCGCAACTTCAAGTCGTGCTCCGGCGTGATGTCGCGCACCATATAAGTAAGCAGCTCCAGAACTTCGGCGTCTTTTTGCAGTTCCTTGCGCCACGACTCATAGTCCATATCCGCAAGGTCGATTTTGACCTTTTTGCCAAACGCGAACAAATCGTCGGTATCCTGATCATCGCCGTCAAACTCGTTCACATTGGAAATGTCCGTCAAATTCAATGTGGTGCCCGTGTGGTGGTTAAAACGGTTGATGGTGTCGATTGTGCTGTCGATAAGCCCCTTGATTCGTTCCAGCGTTAAATTGAACGAATAGACAGAGCTTTCCATACGTTTCATCAGGTTGATGGCCATCAATCGCCGGATGCCTTGCTCGCGGCTGGCCTGCGTAAAGCCCACATTGACAGTGTTGTCGCCGTAAAGCTCCGCGTATTTTTCCATTCTGCTCGGCAGAATAAAGTGGGAGGGCGTGTAAATCGTCAGATTCAGAAGCATCAGCTGCTCAAAAATCTCGTTGTAGTTGATGGCATCCTTCAAATCCGTCAGGTGCGGACGCAGCGAGATAGGCTTTAGGCGCGTGGGGAATGTGCCGATGTCGCTTGTGTCATAGTATTTCTGAATGTGCTTGCGGGAACGCGCAATCGTGACACTGTCCAGCAGCTCAAAAAAGTCGAAGTCCAACATTTTGAGCAGGTTTTCGGTTGTGCGGTCGCAAGGCTCCCACTTGCTCCATGTATTAAATGCCCGCTGCGCATTTCTGAAAATTTCGTCAATCGAACGGCTGGTATTGAGTTTTTCGTCAATATAATCGGTGTGTCCTTCGTAAGCCAAGGCAAGCTGATTTTTCAGGTCATTGAAGCGGTTATTGACCGGCGTGGCGGAGAGCATCAGCACCTTTGTTTTCACGCCTGCACGGATGACCTTTTTCATTAAGGTTACATAGCGATTGTCCTTAGTTTCTTCATCCGGGTTTTCAATCAGCTTGCCGCCATTGCGGAAGTTGTGGGATTCATCAATCACAACAAGATCATAGTTGCCCCAATTTAATCTGCTAAGATCCAGACCGTTTGAGTTGCCGTGGGTGCGGTTCAAGTCAGTGTGGTAAAGCACATCGTAGCGGAGTCTATCGGCAGCAATCGGGTTGTTGACATAGTTGTCCTTATAGGTGTTCCAGTTGTTCGTCAGCTTCTTGGGGCAAAGCACCAGGACGGATTTGTTGCGGTTTTCGTAGTATTTTATAACCGCGAGCGCTGTAAAGGTTTTGCCGAGACCGACGCTGTCTGCAAGAATACAGCCGTTGTATTTTTCGAGTTTGTTTATGATGGCGAGAGCGGCATCCTTTTGGAAGTTGTAGAGCATCCCCCAAATCTTACTTTCCTTGAAGCCGGTTGCCTCGTTTGGCAAAACATCCTCGGACACATCTTCCAAAAACTCGCTGAAAATATTGTAGAGAGTCACAAAGTAGATAAAGTCGGGCGAGTTCTCATTATAGGCAGCCGTGATGCTGTCGATCACCTCATCTGTGACGACCTGAAGCACCTTGCTGTCGTTCCAGATTTCATTGAAGTCAGCAAGCAAAGTGCGGGCAAGGGACTCGTCCTTTACAATTGTGGTGCTGATTACATTGCCTTTTTCGCAACCAAGTTCAACCGTAGTAAAGTTGTTGATGGGGGTATAGCCTACGCCGTCAACTACAATTTGTCCCTGAATAGATTTGTCACTGACATTTGATTTGAAAGTGACCTTCTGCCTGATCCACTCTGCACATTCTCGTGCAATAGCTTTTTGGGTCAATTCATTGCGGAGCTTAATTTCAAATTCAGTACCGTAAAGATTTCGTTCACGGGTTAAGCGCGGAATGTAAAATTCACGGCGTTCTTTTTTGGCCTTTTCTGTCACGAAAGTCGGAGATGTAAAAATAAAGCGGAGTTCCTCAATCTGTGATAGCTGCTCCTTCAACTCTTGAAAGGCATAGATAGAGAAACAAGCCGCTGCAATGGATAGTTTGCTGCCTTGCTTGATTTCCACGGACAAATCGTCTTTTAGAGTCTTTGTAGTATTGTTTATAAGCTCCATTTTTCTACACCCATCCTAATTATGGCAAAGTTTGTGTCACATAAAGCATACTCTACTCAGCTTATGCGTCATAAAACTCCATGATTTCATCGGGCGTACAGTTAAGTGCCTTGCAAATGTTACCGATAATTTCGGTAGTTATATTTTCATCTCTTGCAAGTTTCATCATCTGATAATGCGTAATGTGTGCCGCTTCTTGCAAGTCTTTTTTTCTCATCTTCTTGTCGATTAAGATTTTCCAAAGTTTATTGTATCTGACAGCCATAGCGATTCTCCTTCGGCAATATACTATCATTCAAAGATAAAGAACAACCAATTTAACATATTATAGCATACTTTCCCTGAAAAATCATAAAAAAAGACGGAAATTCAAACTTATTTGCGGAAAATCAAGCCACAGCGTTGAGCATTTATAGTTAAAAAGCAATTGAAACGCATAAAAAAGGTCAAGATGTATTTTTATTGGTTGTTATGGGGCAAGATATGAAGAATTCAAAAGTCAGACGGTTTGATATCATTGCAAGGAAGATGAAAAGCCCACAGGCTAGATCTTATATCCAGCCTGTGGGCCTTGTGTATGATTTGTCCTTTATCTTGTCCTGCGGCTTGCCCCGAAGCTTATGCCCAAGTCTATTGAATAAGATACCCATAATGGCGCATCTGGCGGCGGATAAGGGCTTCACAGCGGTCGCAAATTTCTTGGCTATAGGCGGTTCGATAGCTGTCGATGAGCACCTTTACATCGTTTGTGCTAAAGTTGAAGTGAAGCTGTATGCCGTATAATTCCTCAGCAGCATCTAACTGTTCGTCAAAACATCTCGAAAAAGGCTTGGCTTCAACGGTTTTTAGACAATCCTCTAAGCTTCTTTCCATGGGAAAATCCATATTGGTATCTGCCAAAAGAGACAAGCCGTTATCAAATAATGGGCATAGCGCATAGATGTCGTCTGCGGCGTTGTATTGAACGGCAATATTATTGGTGTGGCGATCTTCGTTTAGGAAGAACGCATCAATCTCCAACATTGAGGTCAGATATCGCCCGAACTCTTGCAGCCCGGTTGTTTGTTCAACAAAGTTTACCAGAAATTTTATCTGGTTCTTGATTTCCCCTTGATGAGCTGTATCTACTGCAAGACTCCCGCCGGTAAATTTCCGATACAGCTTTTCCAACGGAATAAGATCATAGCCATCCGCGAGAAAATCAGCGCTTTTACAGCCACTGTAAACTCGGTCTTTGTATTTGATTTGCGAGTACTCATAAACGACAAAGGGGTACTTAATGGTTGACTTTGCCAGCATGGCAGAAACAATCGTTTCCGCCAGCCCCTCATAACCCATGTGGTCAGCCTTGTACCAATACCCGTCACATTTCCATTTTAACTGATTTCCCTTGGATGTATGGTTCAGCGTTTCCTGCGGCTCAAGCCTGCTTAAATCAATCATTTCCATAGACCCCTCCTTACGCAGCGATGTTACGGATCATCTGCACCCACTGGTTGTCCCCAGCCATGCGCCCATTGGTCTTTTCAATAATCAGCAGCGGATCATAGAAAGAAACGTCCATCTCCCGAAGAATGCCTTTCAGACCGGCTCGGCTGGCGGGTAGGCATCTTTCTTTCAAAAACTCCTCGAAATCTGCCCAAGACGGATTTTCTACAACGCCAAACGCCCGCAAAGGGATTCGGTCGGTGTAGTTCTTCATGCGGACAACTTCGTGCTTGAAATCAATGTCGATGACCGTACATAGCTGCTGACCATTCATGAAGTTCATCCGCATGGTGAAATCCGGGTTCTTGCTGAAATGCTCGGCGTTATAGATATACTTATATATGGTCTGGCGCGACACGCCGAACCGTTTTGCAATCTCGGTGTTGCTGATGCCTTTTCTATGCAGTTCCAAAACCTCTACGGTCTGATCGGGGGTGAGCTGCGCCTTGCGACCCGCATTGCGCGGATTTGGATTATTGATTTTCAGCATCTTTGCAAGTTCTCGCAATTCATCCAAATCAGATGTGCCAAAAATCCCTTTTATTTGCTGTTGGTAATCGCTCGGCATCCAGTATCCCTCCCAAGTCGTTTTCTACTATTACTATATCGTGATTTGGGGAAAATGTCAACAAATTAAAATATTTACAGCTTCAAGAATATCAGTCTTGTACGAATTACATTCTATTTCAATTATTTCTGTCCCTTATTCTTTGCGTCCAACTTTGGGCCTTTCTCTTTTGAATGTGGATACCCCTGTTTGACAGCTTTGACCATAATATGCTGATTTATAAAATATAAGCCTGTTGTATTTGGCTAGCTAATTTACCAGACAGTGTCTAGCAAATTGAGTTCTGCGTAAAAGCTGAATATGCCTTGGGAGATTTGTCTAACTAGATTTTGGGGCTTGCATATCTCAGATATCCAATTTTCCAGTCAGTGACTGGAAAATTGAAATGGGAACCATATCAGACCGATGGAAGCAGTCTTAAAGTGTTAGCGTTCACATGAGGTCGAATAGTCATCTTATGGGCTTTGCTATAACACTGATATAAATTGATACCAGTTATAGTGATTTTTCATAATCCGAGTAACCACACATAGGCGTAAAATTGGCAGATACATTATCAAGTGAAGCATGTCTGAAAATTGAATGATGTGGCGGCAGATAGTGACTGCCGATTTTGCTCAACAATTTCTTTGCTGTCCTATATGTGTTCAACGGTCTTAAATTCGTAGAGCGTGCTAAATGGCGGTGTCAATTAATCAGTATAGAAAGATCAAACAACATCTTCTACTTTAATTGTGTTGTTTTTGGGAAGGTCTTGCTTTAATATTTCTTTATAATAAACTGCAGATAATCTTTCGGCTCTTTCGTTAATCATACCTTCATCCCAATCTTTATTCACTTCTATAAATCTTTTTATCCATATATACTGAGATTTTTGATAACAAGGGATTTTTTCCACATAACTTTTTTGCCCGGCAGAACTATTTACTTTCCCTTCCAAAAGGATCAGGTTCCCAATATTTAAAGTGCGATCACCAGTTGTTTCCGAGAGAATATGTTCTATACTTCCATCGTCTTCGAAAATGTCTTTTCCACTAAAATAGCAATTTAATTTACAAATTGCATATTTGCATTTAACATTTGCTGGATCATCTTTCTTTGTGAAAAACAGTTCTTTGAATTTTGCTGAAAACACATCATAACTTGGATATAATTTACCGAGAGGAACAATCAATTTCTCATCAATTATCTTGCTTGCTTCTGATTTGTTGGTGCATTTCCGCAACGCAATAGCAAAGCGAGAATAGATCTTTTCCAAATTGTTTGTTCGCATGGAACACACTGCTGTAAATGCAAAATGAAAATTTTCGATTGCCAATATGGCTTTTTTAAATTGATCGGTAGATACTAAATTACGTCCTTTTATATCATACAACGCCAAAAGTGCTATCCTTGTTTGGACTACATTAAATGTTTTATTTAGGGTGTTCAATGATTGGACTAGCCAAAAATACTCTCGACGATTGTCGTAATCTTCTCTTTTTGGATTTGTGATCTTCATGTAATTTTTGGAATTTAAAAGGAAATCTTCCAAAAAGTTACGATAAGAGGCCTCATTTGGATGGATGGTTTTATTGAAACTATCATAAAGCATACTTGCATTACACTTCTTGTACTTGGATATCCAATAGTGCCTGAAAAATGTAGCCATCCCAACAGTTTCCGAACTTGAATTCAAAGTCATCTTAATATCATTCCAAGATTCTTCAGCAAATGTTCCGCTAACGCCATCTTTTAATATCTCGAATATTTTATTCTTTATCAAATCAATATACGCCAGCCTTTTTCCTTTGGCATTTAATATGGCAAATATCCTATTTGCTTGATCCTTATCTGCTGCCGCAATTGATATAAATGTACAGTCCAAAACTTGATCTCGTAATGCCTTCAAAATATCCACGTATGAGAGTGAGTTGACTATATCATCGCCTGTTCGCTTTTTTAATAATTTTTTTAACGAATTTTCAGCTGTTTGTTGCAAAAAGAATTCATATGTTTCTTGTATACAATTTTCTTCCTCCGTGCTTGGCACTGTCGGAATTTGTTTTTCGCGGTCTTGAATATAGTATACAAAATAAGGATAACTGCTTTTGCTTTGTAAAACGCGTACTTTTTCACCATTGTCATCCGTTGTCGTAATGTAATTGAATAATTGCTTACTAAGAGTGTCTTCTCCTAATTCACGAAATCGATCAGACAACACAGAAAACAAAATGGTTATAGTTGTTAAGCGCTGCTGTCCATCTACCACTTCTATTGGCTTATCGGGCTTCTCTGCAAAATTTCCCACAAAAAGCATTGTTCCCAAAAAATATTGATCGTCGTTAATTACTCCGCTTGATACTACTAAGTTGTTAATCATATCTTCAAAGAATTCTTGATAATTCTTCTTGTCCCAAGAATATTCTCTTTGAAATCGTGGAATCACAAACTGACATCCGGATTTTAATAAACTACGTATATTTTTTTCATCTGGTTTGAAATTCATATCTTGCCTCCGTCATATACTTATAAATTTATAACATTTTTAAAATTAGAGCAAGTATTTGTAAAAGTGACAATCATTCAAACTATAATTTTGTGGCGGAATAGAACTTTGACCTTTGATCAAAACTACACAACGGAACAATATGACAGTGAATAAATGTAATAAGTTCCGGCTTTATCTGGCAATCCCTCTTATCGATTTTTCCTGGGGGAATTGGTGGCAAGCAATTCAGCAGAAAATATAGTATGGATTATATTGGAAAGTTGAGATGATATCAAAGCTGAAATGCAGCTGGAAATAGACTTCCATTAGGCGAGCTCATAAATCCGTCGGGCTGCCTCGAACCTTATTTGACCATACTTTTCCCTTAAAATGTGCCTTGCTTTAAGGGAAAAGCAGGACGGTCAAGGGATTATGTTTTGAAAAGCTGGATGTTTGAGAATGGAAAGTACGTACAGCGGCACTGCTACCTTAAAGTGGATGTTCCGCAGATTTTGCTGTAGCACTGATACAAATTGATACTAATTAGTATCAATCAACTTTTGATATTCGGCCATGATTTTTCTTGCCCTGCCGCGCGTGGTGTCCTCAAAGGTCTCATCTTCGCTGAAGCGCAGCCAGAAAGGGTCTTCCATCAGGCAGGCATTGGTACGCTTTACGATTTCCCATGCGTTGTAGTCTGGCAGACCCATCATCTCCAGAATCTCCTTGCAGTCCATCCGATTCCGGGGAAAGATGCGCTTCTTTGCCCAGACGACCACATCGACCAAAGACACCTTGCGACGGTTGCCGATAAAGAGGTTCAAGGGAAGGTTGTATTGCAGCACACCCTCATTGGCACAGAGATACTGCCCATCTTCGCTCAGATGAGCAATTTCCCGCTCATCAAACATCTGCTTCAGGTAAGCCATAAAGACACCTCTCAAACTTTGGAGTTCAGGTATTCAACGAGTTCATAGACTGTCGTCAAAGGGTTGCTTTGGCGTGAAATTGGTTCAACGCCTTGGTTTCGGATTTGTTCAGAGCGATTCTTAGCTCGTTGAACTGCCACGGTCTGCAAAGGCTTTAATGTATCGAAGAAATCCCTGTTTTTCTCGTAGTCGGGAAGTCTGCCCGGCTGCTTCAGCAATCGGATCAATGCCTGACAATCCTCAACTTCCGTTTGCTGGTTGGAGAAGTGCAACAGAAACCACAACTCAAAGGACGGATTGGAATAGGCCAAGCGGTAGCCCTCTTTAGTTGCGGATTGCTTGGCACGCAGAAGTACCTCATTGGAATTATCGTCACGGTCAAATACGCACCAGATTGAATCGCCATCATCGGGATAGTAAGGATTATTGCCCATGGTAGCTTTGGCTTTCTGCACAAGCCTGTCAGCAGACTTATACTGGGAAGAAATCGGGATGATGTCGATGTTGCAGCCCCGACTACGGAAACGCTTGAAATACCGGATCTCGGTTTCACTGCCTTCGCAGATAAGGTATACGACCGGATTCCGCTTTCTATTTCGGGCTGGTTTTCGGCTAATTTCCTTTATTCGTCCCATGTTGCATTCCCTCCAATGAACGGAATCGCCCCATACCGGCCTTGCAGGTATCCTTTGGCGATGTTTTCGCCTTTTCGCGGGGAGAAGTCTGTCAAGGCATAGACGTCGGTCTGCATGGTTTTTTCGTTCTTCTCTGCAAACCAGATCTGATCCCGGCGCAGCAGGGTCAGATCCAAAAGCCCGGTATCATGGGTGGTGAAGATAAGCTGTGCGTGGTTGGTGTTGATGGCAGCATCCTGTACCATCTCAATCAGATGCCGGGTCAGAAGTGGATGCATACTGGACTCAATCTCATCCACAACCAGCACTGCGCCGGATTCCAAAGCGGCCAACCACATCCCGATGCGGGAAAAGAAACGCTGTGTGCCGACTGATTCCAGCCCCAGAGGAAGCCAGAATCCCTTGGAAGCACCATCTTCTGAATCTATCGTGTGCAGCGCCGAGATGATTGGCTCATCCTTGGTGCCGGTAACACGGATGTCTTTGATGCCGAGGTCTGCATGTAGCATTTCATGCAGGACGCGATTCTTCTCGGAGCCGCCCTGCCGGATGGCGGACAAGGTTGCATCCAATCGCATTTCAGTTCCCATGAAGCCGGTCAGCTTTTCAAAGAACCACAGATAGGCTTTCTCGGTTTGGGGGCAGTTCCACTCGTTGGAACTGGACAGGTAAAGACGATTTTCTGCTGTGCGTCCGGCAAGAGTAAGCTGCTCCTGAACATTCTCGCGGAACCGATAACTATTGCCTTCCCTGGAAAAGACCAGCGCCTCCCTGTCATTGGGCCAATGATAGAGATATTCGTTCAGTATTCCGGTCTTATTAAAGGAGAAACCATAGGCATACTTGATGCCGTTGTAGAAGTAGATGACCTCAAAACTGGTCGGTTCTGAATCTTGATCAGTTAAGGCAAACGGCTCCTGTGGCAGAGTTTCTCCTTTCAACAGCTTGGCATACCGGCCGCAGACCATCTCACGCATGAGCAGGAGTGCATGGAGAACATTACTCTTTCCGGCTGCATTTGCGCCATACAGGGCAAGAACAGGCACAAGCTGTTTTTTGCCATCTGACGGAATCAGGCAGTCCAACAAACTTTTATCCGTGGACGCTTTCATGCTGATGATGGCGGTGTCCTTGATGGAACGGTGGTTTGTGACCGAAAATTGAAGAAGCATCGCAAATCCTCCCAAGTACTTTCTGCGTTCAGTATACTCTATTTGAGGGAGAAAATCAATTTTTAACTTCAATATTTGCAAAAAATATTCAAAATCAGAACATAAAATTTGATTCAGATGTTTTTGATGTTGGAACAATATCGTGACAGAAGGTTGAAATCGCCCTGTGTATACTCTTTTTCTTACCCGAACCCGACAAATTTTCTGAGCTTTCAGACACATTATCTATCTTTGCTTGAATTACTGATTTCCTTGATGGCGGCATAGTGTTTTCCACATTTTCGGCTGATCTCGTTGAAAAAATCGGATGTCACAAATTCCAGCAGCCATACTTTGGGAATCATGTACTTGGGTGTCTGTAAGATGGTTTTCAGCAAGCCCTTGCTGCACCATTTCAGAATTGTGTGGCGTTGATAGCCTGTCACCTCGCAGACTTGCGCAACGGTCAGTACATCCGGGTAATTTGCCA
>ERZ772883.1222-NODE-1222-length-20883-cov-4.836566_pt1 | contig 20883 bp, 10 predicted proteins | sample MGYA00580575_ERZ772883 | MGnify/ENA primary metagenome ERZ772883 (study PRJEB29015, sample SAMEA2737666) | human gut metagenome | biome: human gut; feature: human-associated habitat; material: faeces | place: China | collected 2012 ...
CCTCGGCCTTCAGCCGGGGATCGTAGCGATACAGGTGCCAGTAGCCGCACTCCACTGCCTTCTTCATCTCCAGCTGGGAGTTCCCCATACCGGACTTGATGTGCTGCTCCAGGCAGGGGCAGTAGCAGATGACGATGGACGGGCCGGGATAGGCCTCAGCCTCCCGGAGGGCCCGGAGGGTCTGGGCCTGGTCAGCGCCCATGGCCACCTGGGCCACGTACACATAGCCGTACTGCATCAGGATGCCGCCCAGGTCCTTCTTGGCCACCTGCTTGCCTCCGGCGGAGAACTTGGCCGTGGCGCTGATGGGCGTTGCCTTGGAGGACTGGCCGCCGGTATTGGAATAGACCTCGGTGTCCAGCACCAGCAGATTCACGTCCCGGTTCTGGGCCATCACATGGTCGATGCCGCCGAAGCCGATGTCGTAGGCCCAGCCGTCGCCGCCCACGGCCCAAACGGACTTTTTGGCAAGGTATTCCTTATTTTCCAGGATGTACGCGGCATCCTCGCCGGGCACGCCCTGCAAAGCGGCTATCAAGGCATCGGTGACGGCCCGGGACTTTTCGTGGTCGTTCCAGCTATCCAGATACGCGCCGATGGCCTTGGGGGCCACGCCCTCACCCTGCATTTTTTCCAGCCGGAGCAGCAGCTCCTTGCGGATGGAATCCTGGGCGTGGAAGAAGCCGTAGGCGAACTCGGCGTTGTCCTCAAACAGGGAGTGCTCCCAGGCGGGGCCGTGGCCCTGGCAGTCCCTGCAATAGGGCAGGATGGGCGCGCCGCCGCTGATGGCGGAGAACTGGAAATAGGGCTTGGCAAACTGAGCGTTCTTCACGCTCTTGTCGCTGATGGCATCCTTCTTCAGGTACTTTTCGTTCATGGCCACTTGGTCGAACAGGGGCTGCTCACCCTTCATCTCCTCAAAGGGTACCATGGTCAGCGCGCCCTTTTCCTTGGCGGGGCAGGCCGTCAGGCACACGCCGCAGCCCAGGCAGTCATAGGGTGACACCTGCATGCGGAACTGGTAGGCAGGGGCGTCCTTGCCCAAGCCCTTGGCCGGGGCGGTGATGAAATCGGCGGGAACGGGTTCCTTCTCCTCCTCCGTCAGCAGCACCGGGCGGATGGCCGCATGGGGGCAGCTCATGGCGCAGCGGTTGCACTGGATGCACGCCGCCGCGTCCCACTTGGGCACGGAGGTGGCTACGCCGCGCTTGGAGTAGGCGGAGGTGCCGTTTTCCCAGGTGCCGTCCAGCACGCCGTGCTTCTGGAACACGGACACCGGCAGCTTGTCGCCCTGCTGGCGATCCATGGGCATGACGATCTCCTTGACAAAGGGGGTGGCCTCCACCGCCGGGGCGGGGGCATCCTGGGCATCGGCCCAGGCGGCGGGTACATCCACCTGTACGGCGGCGTGCACACCCACATCCACGGCCTTGTCGTTGAGATCCACGATCTTCTGCCCGGCCTTCTTGAAATAGGTGGCGTAGTTGTTTTTCTTCATGTCCTCCACAGCCACATCCATGGGGATGACCTTGGTCAATGCGAAGAACGCCCCCTGGAGGATGTTGTTGGTGTGCTTGCCCAGGCCGATCTCGGCGGCCAACTTGGCGGCGTTGATGATGTAGAACTTGGCGTGCTTCCGGGCCAGATCCCGCTTCATCTTGGCGGGCAGGTGATTCTCCAGCTCCTCTGCGGACCAGGGGCAGTTGAGCAGGAAGGTGCCGCCGTCCTTCAGATCCTCGGTGAGATCATACTTCTTCACATAGGTGGGGGCGTGGCAGGCCACGAAATCCGCGGAGGACACCAGGTACGTGCTGCGGATGGGCGCATCACCGAAGCGCAGGTGGCTCTGGGTCAGGCCGCCGGACTTCATGGAGTCGTAGGAGAAATATGCTTGGGCGTACTTGTCGGCCACCAGGCCGATGGTGGAAATAGCGTTCTTGTTGGCGCCCACGGTACCGTCGCCGCCCAGACCCCAGATTTTGCAGGAAATCTCGCCGGGGTGTGGGAACTCGATGTTCTCGTAGTCCAGGGAGGTGTGGGTCACATCGTCGCAAATGCCGATGGTAAAGCTGTTCTTAGGCGTCTCCTGGCGGAGATTATCGTACACGGCGATGAGCTGACCGGGGGTGGTGTCCTTGCTGCTGAGACCATAGCGGCCACCCACCACGCGGATGTCGCCCCGGCCCGCCTGGTTCAGCGCCGTGACCACATCCAGGTACACGGGCTCGCCTACGGAGCCGGTCTCCTTGCTGCGGTCCAGCACAGCGATGCGCTTGCAGGTGGCGGGAATGGCGGCAGAGAAATCCGGCACGGAGAAGGGGCGGTACAGGTGGATCTGCACCATACCCACCTTGCGGCCCTGGGCGTTGAGATAGTCCACGGTCTCCCGCAGAGCCTCGGTGACGGAGCACATGGCCACCACCACTTCCTCGGCATCGGGGGCGCCGTAGTAGTTAAAGAGCTTATAGTCCCGGCCGGTGAGCTTATTGATTTCGTCCATATAATGCCGGACGGTGCCGGGCACCGTGGCCGCCTTAACGTTGGCACCCTCCTTGCACTGGAAGTACACATCGGGGTTCACGTTGTTGCCGCGGTTGGTGGGATGCTCCGGATTCAGGGATTGCCGGCGGAAGGCCTTCAGGGCGTCGTAGTCTACCAGGCCCCGCAGATCCTCATAGTCCAGTGCCTCGATGCGCTGCATCTCGTGGCTGGTGCGGAAGCCGTCGAAGCAGTGCATGAAGGCGTACTTGGCCCCGATGGCGCTCAGATGCGCCACGGCCGCCAGATCCATGGCCTCCTGAGGGGAGGCGGACATGAGCATGGCGTAGCCGGTGGTGCGGCAGGTCATGAAGTCCGTATGGTCGCCAAAAATGGAGTGGTGGTTGGAAGTCACCACCCGGGAGGCGATGTGCATGACGCTGGGCAGGAACTGGCCGCCCATGGCGTACATCGCCGGGATCATCAGCATCAGGCCCTGGGAGGAGGTAAAGGTGGTGGTCAGGGCGCCGGCCTGAAGGGAGCCGTGGCAGGTGCCGGCGGCGCCGGCCTCGGACTGCATCTGGATCACATCCACCGGGGTGCCGAAGAGGTTTTTGCGGCCCTTGGCGGACCACTCGTCCACCTTCTCCGCCATGGGAGAGGAGGGGGTGATGGGGTAAATGGCCGCCACCTCGGTAAAGGCATAGGCGGAATGGGCAGCGGCGGTGTTGCCGTCCATGACCACATAGTTTTTCTTGCTCATGACGTTTTCCTTTCTGTTACAGGCTCTCGACGAATTCCTTCATGCGCCGCAGGCCCTCGCGGATATTGTCCTCGCTGGTAGCATAAGCCAGGCGGACGAAGCCCTCGCCGCCCTCGCCGAAGCCGGTGCCGGGCACCACCACCACATGCTTCTCCTTCAGCAGCCGCATGGCAAACTCCCGGGAGGGGATGCCCAGCTTGGAGATGTTGGGGAAGGCGTAAAATGCGCCCTTGGGCATCAGGCAGCTGACGCCCTTCATATCGTTGAGGCCCTCCACAATGATCTCACGGCGGCGGCGATACTGACGCTTCATCTCCTCCACGCACTCCTGGCTGCCGTTCAGCGCGGCCACGCCGCCCCACTGCATGCCCTCGTTCACGGAAGACAGCACGTTTTCCAGCAGCTTGGTCATTACCACGATAACCTCCTCCGGCGCCACCGCCCAGGCCAGGCGCATGCCGGTCATGGCGTAGGTCTTGGAGAAGCCGTCCACCACCACGGTGCGCTCCTTCATGCCGGGGAAGCCGGCGATGCTGGTGTAGGGCTCAGCGTCCCACAGCAGCTCACGGTAGATCTCATCGGTGAGGATGTACAGGTCGTTTGCCTTGGCAAAGTCTGCGATCTGGCGTAGGTTGTCGGCGCTGGCCACGCCGCCGGTGGGGTTGGACGGGGAGTTCAGCAGAATCATCTTGGTCTTGGGCGTAAGGGCCGCCTGCAGGTCAGCCACATCGTACATGAAGCCGTTTTCCTCCTTCAGGTGGATAGGCACAGGCACCGCGCCCACCTGCATCATCAGGCCCACATAGTTGGCCCAGCCCGGATCCGGCACCAGAACCTCGTCGCCGATATCCAGCATGGCGGTGCAGGCCAGGTTCAGCATGCTGATGGCGCCGGCGCCGATGAGAACCTCGCTGGGCTTATAGTCCAGGCCCCGTCTCTTGTAAAGATCAGACACCGCCTGCCGCAGAGCCGGGATGCCCGCGTTGGGGGTATAGTGCGTCTCGCCCCGCTGCAGGGAGGCCACCGTTGCGTCGATGACGTGCTGAGGGGCGGTGAAATCCGGCTCGCCCAGGGCGAAGCTGATGACATTATCCAGCCCCGTCTGCAGGGCGAACATCTCGCGGATAACGGAATGGGGCGTTTTCTGACTCTTATTGGAAATGAATGACATAGCGATCTCTATCCTTTCTATTTCGGTTTTACCGGGGGAGTTGTTGAGAGACAGGCGCGACACCACACGGAGCCTTGGTCACCCGGTCACGCCGCATGGCAGCAATGCCTCATGCAGATTCCGGTGCGGCAGCGTGTGGTGTCGCTTCTATTGTGAGGGGGTAAGTATCAGGCGTTGAATCTTTCCTTGTCCAGGATGCCCAGGCGGTTGGCAATGCACACCATGCCGCAGCAGTCGCCGGTGACGTTCAGAGTAGTGGAGGCCACATCCAGCAGGACATAGACGCCGGCCACCATCGCGGTGACTTCCTCATTGGGCAGGCCCATGGTAGCCAGGCAGATGGAGCACATCACGATGCCGCCGCCGGGAACGCCGGCTGCACCGGCGGAGCAGACCACGCACATGACAACCATGAAGATGATCTGCCACACACTGAAGTGGACGCCGAAGGCGTGTGCCGCAAAGAGGGTGTAAACGGTGTACTCAATGGCAGCGCCGTCCATGTTGATGGTAGCGGCGGGAGCGGCGCACAGGTTCACCACGTCGTCAGGCACGCCGTTCTTTTCCTTGGAGACCTCCATAGTCACAGGCAGGGTAGCTGCGCTGGACTGGGTGGAGAAAGCCATGAGGATGACGGAGACGATGTTCTTGAAGAACTTGATGGGGTTGACGCGGCCAAAGAGACGGAGCAGCAGGGGCAGGAACACCAGCATGTGCACCAGGGAGCCGCCCCACATGGTCAGCACCAGGCTGAAGATTTCCTTCAGGTTCTGAACGCCGGTGGTACCCACCAGGTTGGCAATCAAGCAGAACACGCCGTAGGGAGCCACCGTCATGATGACCTCGACCATTCTCTGCATAATGATGTTGCAGCCTTCCACCACCATGGCCACCAGATCCACAGCGTTGCTGTTCTTGCGCATCTGGGTGATCATGACACCGAAGAAGATTGCGAAAACGATGATCTGGACCAGGGTGCCGTTGGAGAGAGCGGCAAACACGTTATCGGGGACCCACTCCACAACACTCTCGACCATGTTGACCTGCTGGACGCTTTCGTCCACAGTCTCCTGCAGGACCAGGCCCTTGCCGGCGCCGCTGATGGTGATAGCCAGGCAGCCCAGCACACCGGCGATGGCGGAGCTGAGGAAGGTATACAGCAGGAACTGGCCGCCGATTTTCTTTAGCTTGACAATGTCAGCCACGTTGGCGATACCGGCGATGATGCTGAACAGCACCAGGGGATACACGCACATTTTCAGCAGGCGGATAAACAGTGTGCCGATAAAGGCAACATACGAGGCCTTCTCCTTAAAGATCAGGCCGGCGACCACGCCAAGCACCAGGGCAATGGCCAGCTTCACGGGGATGCTAAGCTTTTTCTTCTTAGCTTTTGTTTCACTCATAACGGGTCCTCCTCTTTGTGTTTTTTTTCTCACTCATTTTTGATTTCATAATGTGAAATTCATTATCGCACTGTGAAATCTTGTTTATATTATTATCGCATGATAGGAAAATGTCAATCCCGCAATTTTGCCAAAAAATCTATGGGATTCATGTTGCAAAACGCCAAAAAAAGGGGTATGATATGTATATATTTTCATAATATGGAAAGGGTCGTCCATGAAAGACAACAACAATTCCGTCCAATCCATTGATCGTGTATTGGACATTTTGGAGGCGCTGTCCGCTGCGCCCCAGGGCCTTGCCCTGTCGGAGCTGGCGGCGGCCACCTCTCTCCACGCCAGCACCGCCCATCGGCTGCTGGCCTCCCTGGCAAATCGCGGCTATGTGCGCAAGGATCCGCAGAGCGGCAAGTACCGCCTGACTCTGCGGCTGTATGAGATCTCCCGGCGGGTCTCCTCCGTGCTGGATCTGTTCACCGCCTCCAAACCCATTTTGGAGACGCTGTCCAACGAGGTAAAGGAGGTCATCCATCTGGTGGAGCGGGACGGGAACGATGTGGTTTACCTGTACAAGATGGAGCCCTTTTCCCGGCCCATCAGCATCACCTCCTCCGTGGGCCTGCACAACCCCATGTACTGCACCGGCGTGGGAAAAAGCATCATGGCCTACCTGCCCGAGAAGGAGGTGCGCACCATTTGGGAGCAGACCCAGGTCGTCCGCTTCACGCCTAAGACCATCGCCACCTGGGAGGAGCTGCAGGCGGATCTGGCCCTCATTCGTCAGCGGGGCTACGCCATCGATGACGAGGAGCATGACCTGGGCGTTCGGTGTATCGCCGCACCCATTTACAGCTGGAACGGCACGCCCCTGGGCGCCATGAGCATCTCCGGCCCGGCGGTCCGCATGACCGACAGCGCCATTGCGGAATTTGCCCCCAAGCTGCTGCACACCGCCGGAGAGATCAGCGAATCCATGGGCTGGCGGCAGTGATGGAGCGGATACCTGGCGGCTGCTTGGAATAATCCGCAGGGAGGGCCGCTCCGCCTTTACAGAATCAGAAAAAACCGCCGGGAAGCATTGTTTAACAACGCTTCCCGGCGGGGTCAGCGTGTCGAAATTTTTTTTCGACACGCTGACTAAGTTTTTGAGACTCTGAAAAAATTTTAAAAACGATTGATTTCGATGGTGAGGAAACCCGAGAAGGGGTTTTCTCACACACTCTTCCTTACCGTTATCGAAAATCCTACCACTTTATCGACAGCCAAAGCCTCCGGCATTTGCCGGAGGCTTTCTGATTTTTTGCTATAAAATTCCCGTGGATATCACTGATCTGCTGCAATTACTGACCGGCTGCTTTCCTTCTTCTCAGCAGAAGCAGCCCGGCCAGGGCGGCTCCGCTGCCGGCCAGAAGTACCGCCGCACTGCCTGCAGGGTCTCCGGTGGGTGGGTTTTCTGTCCCGCTGTCATGGCTTTCGCCGCCCGTTTCGCCGTCTTCCGCTTCATTGCCTGCGCCGCTGCTTCCGCCAACATTCATGTCCCCCGCATCGCCCTTTGCCTGGGGGGCGGCAGATAGATACAGCGCCGCTGCGCCGTCCTTTTCGTAGCCGTCTGCGCCGAAGCGGTAGCCCTCGGTGAGAGCCTCGGGCTCACTTCCGCCGGTGATCTGCAGCGTATCCGGCGTAAGCTCCAGCTTGGAGGCGTTGGTGTCGCCGTAGGCACTGAAAAGGCCATCCTGGACGGTGACGGAGGTTTCGCCGGCGCCACTCAGGCCGTAGCCCTGCTTACCGCCCATGCCTTGTGCGTTCACCTCACCGCCGTTGACCGCCAGCCGGGTATCCTTCAGGAACAGGCCCGTGCTGCTGCCGCCATCGGCAGACCCGCCGGCGGCCTTGAAGGTGGAGCTGTCAATCTCCACAAGGTCGGAGGCAAACATGCCGAAGCTCCTGTCTCTGGCGGTGCCGCCGTAGGCGCTGACGCTGGCGCCGTTCCAGGCGTGCAGGCGCCCGTAGATGCCGCAGCTCAGGTCACCCCTCCGGCCGGTGGCGGTGATGCTGCTGCCGTCCCCGATGTTGACCCTGCCGAAGATGGCAATGCTGTGCTGGTCGGTGCTCACGCCGCCCTTGGCGGTCAATGTGCCGCCCCCTTCCACCCGTACCTCACCTCCGAGGATGCCGTAGCGGGAGCAGAAGGAGGGGGCTTCGCCGCCGTCCACCACCAGGTTGGTATTCTTCACGGTCACGTTGCCATAGATGGCCGCGCCCTTGGTCTCGTGGGCCTTGTTGCCGGCATAGTGCACATACATGGTGCCCTCCGTCATGCCGGAAATGGTCAGCGTGCCGCTCTCCTGGTACCAGCCCAACCCCTCAATGGTGAGGGTGCCTACGTCAGCCAGAACCAGATTTACATTGCCCAGGGCCTTCACGGTGGCTTTGGCGCCGCCCATAATGCGGCAGTCGCCCACGGCCACAACGGTGCAGTTGGCCGGCAGAATGAACATGTAGTCGCCGGTAACGGCGTCCGTGGTCACGTTCCGCAGGTACAGGGTCTGGCTGCTGTTTTCCCAGAACCACTGGTTGCCATATTTGGGCGATACGCCCTGGTTGCTTGTGGCCTTTGACAGGTCAACGCCGGGCTGCTGTTCTGCGGCCCAGGCGGCCCCGGGCAGCAGGGAGAGCAGCAGCGCCGTGGCTGTCAGCAGGGAAAGCAGCCATTTCTTCAGGTGCATGTGTCTGGTCATACTTGATCCTCCTTGTCGCATTGTGCCGTCGGCGGCCGGTTGTGCCGACCGTATTCGGCTATATAAAAATCTGTGCGAATGCCGGCATCCTCTTAGGGTGCCGGCATTCCGGCGTATTTCCGGTTTATCCGGCGGAGCTGTCTCTCCGCTTCTTCAGGAGTGCAGTACCCGCCGCGATGCCGCTGGCGGCCAGCAGGCCGAGCCACAGGGCGGGGTTGCCCCTGTCCCCGGTCTCGGGCTCCTCCGGCAGCTTGGCAATCACCGTGTCATGCCGGTCGATCTCCCGGAGTCCCGCCTCATCGGCGAAGCAGCGCCGGCAGTCGTCGCAGTACCAATACTCGGTGTTGCCGGTCTCCGCGCTCGTGGCCTCCTTGGCGGCTATGTACCGCAGCTGCAGGTGCTTGCTGCTATTCAGCTCACCGTAGCTCTCGCCGCAAACGCTGCACACGGCCCGATCCTTGCAGGTGGCCTCGCCGCCGGAATGGCCGGTGGCGGGAATGGCCTTCCCCTCGCTGAGCCGCGCTCCGCAGCCCAGGCAGAAGGTGTCGCCGGTATAGCCGTCCTCGGTGCAGGAAGCGTTCTTGCTGCCCCGGACCTCGGTGCCGCCCACATGGCTGCTGCCGTTCAGCTCACCGTAGCTCTCGCCGCAAACGCTGCACACGGCCTTGTCCTTGCAGGTAGCCTCGCCGCCGGAATGGCCTGCGTTTACGGTGACGGTGACCTCGGCGATGTTCCCCGCTCGGTCATACGCCGTCACAGTCTGCGCGCCCGCCTTGGCCGGGAGCACGAACTGTCCGTTTTCGTCCAGAGAGACGGGCACATTGTCCACCCGCACCTCCTGCAAATTCTCCTCGCGCACCGTCACCGTCACGGGCCCGCAGAAGACCTCTCCCGCGGTGATGCCGGAGATCACCGGCGGGGTGCTGTCCAGCGTGATGCCGTCGGAGCGCAGACAGGTGATGTTCAGATTGCCATCCACCAGCAGGGCGTAGACGATGTACCTGCCGTCCTCCTGCAGGGTAAAGCTGCCCTCGTAGCCGTGCATGACGAGACCTGTCAACTGCGCCGGAGTCAGATCCTCCGTAGTGACATAGTAGCCCACCTGGACGCACCCGCTGTTGTCGGAGGCATCGATGGTCACGGTCTGGCTGCCTGAGAGGAACTGGGTATAGGTAAGCGTTTCCTGGAACGTCTGCCAGGTGCTCTGTCCGATGGTGATGGAGCCGGTGGGTTTTTCCGCGTCCTTCCACCGGGCGGTCAGGGTGATCTCCGTCACGGAATCCCTCTCCGCCAGGTCGGCGTAGGTGGTGTCCTCGGTAACGGTCACATCGCCGCACTGCCAGAACCGGAATTGCCAGCCGCTGCGGGTGGGCTCGTCTACGCCGCTGAGCACCTTGTCCGTCCACCGCAGACCCGTCCTGTCCGCCGCTGCGGAGCCGCCGTCCGTGTCAAAGAGCACGCTGTAGCCGGAGCGCACCGTCCACCCGGCCTCCAGTTGGACCTCGGTGAGCACGGGCGTGTCGAAGTCGTACAGCGCCCCGCCCAGATACCAGCCGCCGAATATGTAGCCGTTCTTTCCGGGCTTTTCCGGCACAGCCGCCTTCTGGCCCCGGAGGATACGCTGCTCCGCCGGTACAGGACTGCCGTCGGTGCGGAAGGAGAGAGTCACTTTCGCGCTTTCCTCGATGGTGCCGCTGCCGGTGACAGTGCCGTAGAAGATGCCGCCGGTGATGCGTCCGTTATTCACCACATCGCCCCGGAAAATACCGCTCCGGAGCTCGCCGCTGCAGGTGACGGTGCCGCTGACGCTGCTCTCGCCCACGTCCATAACGCCGCAGATCGCGGCCGTCTTCTCTACGTTCAGAACCAGCCCCGGATCGGCGCAGGTAATGTTGCCGAGTCTTGCCTGTCCGCATATTTGCAGCCCGGCGCCCTGTGCGGGCTGCCGCAGCTCCACCGTGCCGCCGGAGGAATCCGCCTGGCCGCGGAATACCCGCCCCTGGTCGGTCGGCTGCATGAATTGGATCGTCCCGCTGTTTTCGGCGCTGCCTTCCATGAGGAAGTCTGCGCCTGCGCTGACGGTGATGGTTCCGTCATTGCCTGCCCGGCCCGTCAGGGTGAGGGCCGCGTCCGGCTGGACCTGCACGGATGTGCCGCCGGAGATGCGCCCGCCCACGGCCGTCAGTGCGCCCTGGACCGATACGAAGGCCTCCATCCGGCCCGTTCCCGCGCAGTCATAGACGGAGAGCGCGCCGCTGCTGCCCACAGTGATGGGCGTTTCGCCGGAGCTGCCGCCATAGCGGACGGTTTTTCCGTTTAGGCAGAGGTGGAGGGAGCTGCTGATCTCCTGCTCCGCCGTCAGTGTCACGTCCTGGAGCAGGTAGTAGTGGCCGCCGGTGGTGGGGAGAGAGTCGTCGGCGGCCCAGGGCAGCCATGTCACATCCGTGCAGGTGGTGTGCCCGTCATAGGCCGCTCCGCCGCATATGCAGTGGCTGTGGCCCGTGGTCCACTGGGCCGTCAGGGTGGTGACCTCCGCCGGGACGCTTGTGCCGGGGGAATAGCTCTTGCCGTTGCTGCCCAGCCAGTATAGATTTGCTGCCTCCAGCCCCTGGGGTGCGGTCAGGCCGCTGCCGCCGGGTGCGGTGAAGGCCGCGCCGTTTTTCACGACCATGCGGATCTCCTGCTGCCCGCCGATGCTGCCGCCGTTCAGCGCCAGGGCCACGGCCTTCAGGCCGTCCTTGCCCAGCACCCCGGCGTTCAGCACTTCCAGCACCGGGCGGTATCCGTACTGGGCGGCATCCGCGCCCTGGCTGCCCGCGCTCATGGGTACGATGACGATGGTGTCTGCGGTGCGCAGTCCGCGCACGATCCGCTCTGTCCCGTCGGTGGAATAGCGGAAGGTATCCTGTCCCCAGGAGTACTGTCCCGCCCAGTTTTTGATCCAGCCGCCGCTGTTGTCGTCGTAGTCCTGTGTGGAATCGTTGAAAATAGAGTTCCACTCATTGTTTTCCGGCTCTGCATACCGGCCGAAGTAGTTGTAGTCGTCGTGACTGCCCACGGAGGGGGCGCGCAGCATGTAGTGTACACCGCCGCTGCTGTAGTCCTTGCCGAAGATGAACCCCTCCTTGTTCAGGCTGTCCCAGCTGACGCTGTGGGTCACATTGTGCTGGGCAATGAACAGGCTGTGGGGATAGTTGTAGCCGTAGAGTCCGCTTTTCTCCGTTTCGGCGGAGGCCAGGTCGGAGGCGTTGCTTTTCCCGCTGGATGCGCTGTTGAGCACATAGGCCTCCGCGGTGCCCGCGTAGGTAAACGGCACATAGTGCATCGTGGCGTCCGGCAGGCCCAGGGAGGAGCCGCCCGCCTGGGCGGTATCTGCGTTCACCGTCCCCGGTATGCCCATGGCCGACAGGTCAAACCAGTAGGTCTCGCCCGGCTGGAGGGTGAACTGCTGCTCCACCGTCCAGCCTGCCCACAGGGTCATGTCTTCCCTGACCGCGTCCCGGCTGAAATTCCATGGCTGGTACCGGTCATACCATCCGTTCAGGGTGTAGCCGCTTCGGGTGGTCTGGGGTTCCTGGGCCTTCTGCCCCCGGAGGATGCGCTGGCTGTCTGTGGCCGTGCCCCCGGCGGTGTCGAAGCGCACTGTTACCTTGGCGCTGTCGTTTATAGTGCCGTCGCCGGTGACGCTGCCCAGATAGGTGCCGCCGTTTATGACGGCCTGGGCCGGCCGACCCCGGGTGTTCATGTCCACATCCCCGTAGAAGATGCCGTCATGGATGGTGACCACAGCGGTGGAACCGGCGGCAATGTCTATCTCCGTTTTTCCCAGGAAGGCGCCGCCGGAGATGCTGCCCGCCTCCATTTTTACCGTTCCGTCAAAGTTGCCGTTTTCCAGCACCGCGCCGGGGGCGGATATCTGGACGCTGCCCTCAGAACTGCCGCCCTTGACCGTGCCGCTGTTTATGTACAGGCTGCTGCCTTTTGCGAAGTAGGGGCCGTTGCCGTCGTCTTTGCCGATGGTACCGGAGACGGTGCCGCTGGGGCCGTTGGTCTCCCGGCTGTAGACCTCTCCGGTGAATTCGCCGCCGGTGATGGCGCTGCCGCTGCTGATCACCTTGCCGTGGAAGACGCCGCCGGTGATGCTGGCCAGGGTGCTGTCCACCTGGGCATTGAATACACCGCCGCCGATGGTGCCGGTGCTGTTTACCGGCTGGGTGAAGGTCGTGCCGAATCCCGAGGAGGAGCTGCGGCCAATGGTGCCCTTGTTTAGCACAGCACCGTCCACCTGGCCGCCCTCGGCGTACATGGTGGCGGAGGAATCCAGATAGATACCGCTGCTGCTCGTCTGGCCGCTGGCGGCGTCCGCTGCCTGACAGTCAGAGATGCTGCCGCCCTCCATGGTCAGGGGGCCGGTGCGCACATAGATGCCGCCGCCCAGCTCCTCGGCGGTGCAGCCGGTGATCTGGGCTGAACCCGCCAGGGTGAGGGGGGCCTCGGTCAGCCACACACCGCCGCCGTATCGGGCCGTGCAGCCCAGGATGCCCGCCTTGCCGCTGAGGGTAATGGAGCAGTCCTTGGCGGAGTTAATGCCGCCGCCCCGGTCTGCCCGGCAGCCCACGATGCTGCCCCCCTGCATGAGCAGGGTGCAGCCGGAGGCCAGGGTAACGCCGCCGCCCATGCCCGTGGGATTGCTGCCGCCGGTGATGACGCCGCCCTTTACCTCCTTGATGTGCTCCCCGGCGGCGTCCTCCGCCGCCAGAGTCCACAGGGCCTGGGAGGCGTCAAACCTGTGCACGGCTCCGGGATCGCTGTCGAGGATGGTCAGAGAGCTGCGCAGCGCCGCTATAATGACGCTTTTGCTGCTGTTGGCGCTTTTGAATACCTTGCCGTTGAGATCCAGGGTGACGCTGCCCTGGACGATCAGGTTGCCGGTGATGTCCCCCATCAGCCTGGCGCTGAGGGTGGAGGAGTCGCTGATCTTGCTCTGCACCGTGGCCAGATCCTGCCCCGAGAAGATCTGGTAGGGGGCTTCCGCCGTGCCGAGACCGATGATCTCCGCGCCGGTGAGACCGCCGTTGAAGGTGCCGCCTGCGATGGTACCGCTGTCATTGGTCACGGGGCCGCTGAAGACACCGCCGGTGATGGTGCCGCCGCTGTTGATCACGGGGCCGTTGAAGGTGCCTGCGATGATGTTGCCCCAGGTGACGTTATACACCGTGCCCTCAAAGGTGCCGCCGGTGAGATTGCCGTTATTGTTTATGCTGCCCCGGATCACGCCGTCTGTCACCCTGAAGGGCGTGTTGCTGGAGGCGATGCACACGGCGTCGCCGCCGGTGGTGCTGCCTGCCTTGCAGTCGCTGATGGTGCCGCCGGTCATGGTGAAGTCGGCATTGCCGCCGGATATATACACGCCAGCGCCGGCTGTACGGGTCAGGTTGGATTTTTCATTGGTGGTGCAGCCCCGGATGCTGCCGCCGGTCATGCGGAAGACGGAGTAGTGGGCGTATACGCCGCCGCCGTTGCTGACGGAGCCATTCGCCGCGCAGCCCACGATGTTTCCGCCGTTCATCGTTAGGCCTGCCAGAGAAATGCCGGCCTTGTCCGAGACGTAGATGCCGCCGCCGTATTGGGCCTTGCCGCCGGTGATGACGCCGCCCTTCACCTCCGTGATGTGCTCCCCGGAGGCGTCCTCCGCCGCCAGGGTCCACAGGGGCTGGGAGGTGTCAAACTTGTGGACGGTTTCGGGCGAGCTGTCCTCCAGCACCAGCTGGGCGGCGGTCTCTATCCGGATGACGCTGCCGCTGCCGTCGCCCCGGAGCACCTTGCCGTTGAGGTCCAGGGTAACGTCGGTGGTGATGAACAGGGACCCGGTGAGGTCGATGTCCGCCATCAGGCGCACCGCTCCGCCGCCGGAAACGGCGGCCTCCAGCTCCTGCGCCGTGCGGACCTCGGTGGCCGGGCTGGCCTGGGCCGCGCTCTCGCCTGCCAGGGCCACCGTGGGCAGCAGGCTCAGCAGCATGCACAGGGCCAGAAGTGAGCTTGCGATTCGTCTCTTCATTCTCTCATACCTCCTTTTATTTTTCGGGGGTGCATGGTGAAATTGTGCTAAATGATTGTTTAATTAAATTGTATCATAAACCATATGGGTATGCAACAGATTTTTTTCGCAGCGGCGGAGAATTTGTCGGGAAAACGCCACCGATCCTGCCCGGCATTTAACCCAACATTTTACACAACATTTGCCATGGCTTTTGCCAGCATTTACCCGGCAGGGATGGCTGCCGACGGAGGGGAAAATGTCGTGGTCCGCGATAAAAAGCTTGTAGTCGGAGCCCATGCGTGGTACAGTGGTCAGAGAGATAAAAAACAGACGGCGGGGGAGAGAGAAATGTTTACAGCGGAGCATCTGATCTGGATGGTACTGTGCGCGGCCTTCATCGCGGGCATGACTGTGCTCAGCACCAAAAAGCGGTGGAGCCTGCGGCAGGCGGGATATGTGATGACGGCCATCTGCGCCTTCAGCGAGGTGAGCAAGGTCATGAGCGAGATGCGCGCCAGCCCTGCCGGGGGCATGGCGCTGGATCCCGGGGCGCTGCCCTTTCATCTGTGCAGTCTGATGCTCTTCGGCGTGCTCTACATCACCTTTGGCCGGGAGGGCAGGGCCAGGCAGGCGGTCATCAGCTTCCTGGCGGTCATGGGGACCCTGGGCAGCTTCTGCGCCATCATGATCCCCACCAACGGGACGGATTTCACCCGGATCTACGCCTACCAGTGCTTTGTGTATCACGCGGGGCTGCTGTGGTTCTGTCTGCATCTGCTTCTCTCCGGCCGGGCGGAGCTGGGTGCTAAGGCCCTGGTGCGGAACCTGGGGCTTCTGCTGGCGCTGACATTTGCGATGCTCTATGTGAACGGAGCCCTGTCGGCCTACGGCACGAACTTCATGTATGTGGTGCGGCCGCCTATGGAGGGACTGCCGTTTCTGAATCTGGACAGGGGCTGGTATGTGTATCTGCTGCGGCTGATGCTGCTGGGGGCCGGACTGGTGACGCTGTTTCACCTGCCGTTTATCCTCCGGGAGCGGAAGAAAAAGCGGGAGGCGGCAGGGGCTGGCCGGAGCGGAAAATGAAAATCCGGACAAGACTGTCCGGGGTCTGATGAAAAAGAAGTCTCTCCCCGCCATCGGTGTGTCATACGGCACACCGATGGCGGGGATTTGTGTGGTTTAGGGGCATTTTTTCGGACTGAAGCGCATACAGATAACCCCAAAAGGGGGCGGATACCAATGAGACAGGCATGGATGGCGGGGGTTGCGTGGGTGCTGATACTGTTTGGCGGGGCATGGCTGCTGGCCCCGGGGATATCTGCGGCGCAGCCGGGAAAAACGGACAGGCCCACCGGACAGACGGAGAAGGCTGACGGACAGGACAGCCGATCGGTGCTGCAGGTCTATGACGGGGAGAAAACCGTGGAGATGACCATGGCGGAATACCTGCCGGGGGTGGTGCGGGGTGAGATGCCCGCCACCTTCGAGCCGGAGGCGCTGAAGGCTCAGGCGGTGGCGGAGCGCACGTTCATCTACTACCACATGCAGGGCGGGCGCAAGGCGGCTCACCCTGACGCGGATGTGTGCATGGACTATCGGTGCTGCAATGCCTGGGTGTCCCAGGAGAAGGCAAAGAGCAACTGGGGCGATAACTATGCGGAATATGAGGGGAAAATACAACAGTCTGTAAAGGAAACGGACGGGCAGGTGATGCTCTACGACGGCAAACCCATTCTGGCGGCGTTCCACTCCTCGTCGGCGGGGATCACCGCCAAGAGCAGCGACGTCTGGGTGTCGGATCGGCCCTACCTGGTCAGCGTGGAGAGCCCGGAAAACGCCGACAGCGTGCCCAACTACTACAGCGTGAACACCTTTGCGCCGGAGGAGTTCCGGGAGAAGATCCTGGCCCAGGAGCCGGAGGCCGTGCTGGAGGGATCGCCCAAGGGGTGGGTCACGGAGCTGAAGCAGAACAGCTCCGGCCGGGTGGAGAGCGTCAGCATCGGTGGGGTGGCGCTGCGGGGCACCCGGGTCAGGAGTATTCTGGGGCTGCGGTCGGCCTGCTTCACGGTGGAGTGCACGGACAGCGCTGTGATTTTTCGGGTCACTGGCTATGGTCACGGCGTGGGCATGAGCCAGTACGGGGCCAACGCCCTGGCCAAGGAGGGCAAGAGCTGGCAGGAAATTTTGAAGTGGTATTACCGGGGGGTGTCTATTGAAAGCTGGCGGCAAACATGATATAATCAGGTATCAAAAATTGTCGGGGCGGGGATAGGACGCCGGGAGATACGGCGAGATATGAAAATAGTACGGCGCAAGGACAGGGTTATTGGCTGGGAGTGCGGCGAAACGGGGCGTCCGGGAGGCCGCCCCCTACGGGTGCATGGCAAGGGGGCAGAGCGCGGGCGACCGCGAGGGTTGCCCCTACGGACAGCTTGGGAGCTGGTGCGGGCGGGCCGATGTGGGGAGCGGTACAGATTCGGGCGGCGGGGTGAGGGCACCCCACCCTACGGGTGCATGGTAATAGGAGCGGTGCAAGTCTGGTGCGGGCCGATGCAGGCATCGGCCCCTACGGGTGCGTGGCGGGGGATGGACCCTTGCACGAGGGAAAACTCATAGGCTAAGTTCACAAAATGTTCAGGAAAATAAGCATTTTCACAGTATAATAGCTGTATAACAGAAAAAAGACCGCCCCGGCGGAAACAAAGGAGGAGCCTTCATGGCACGCAATATTTTGGTGGTAGAGGACGACCGCAATATCTCGGATCTGATCCGCATGTATATGGAGAAAGAGGGCTTTGAGGTGCGCAGCGCCTACGACGGCGGCAAGGCCATCGAGGAGTTTGAAAAGCAGGCGCCGGATCTGGTGCTGCTGGACATCATGCTGCCGGTGATGGACGGTTGGGCCGTGTGCCGGAAGATCCGGGAGACCAGCAAGGTGCCCATCATCATGCTCACCGCCAAGGGCGAGGTGAACGACCGCATCACGGGCCTGGAGATGGGGGCGGACGACTACATCGTAAAGCCCTTTGAAATGAAGGAGCTGATGGCACGCATCAACGCCGTGCTGCGCCGTAGCGAGATCCCCGACGACACCAAGAAAAAGCTGGTATTCGACAAGCTCATCATCAATCTGGACAGCTATGAGCTGATCGTGGACGGAAAAAAGGTGGACACGCCGCCTAAAGAGCTGGAGCTGCTGTACCATCTGGCCTCCACTCCCAACCGGGTCTACACCCGCAACCAGCTGCTGGACGAGGTGTGGGGCTTTGACTACTTCGGCGACAGCCGCACCGTGGACGTACACATCAAGCGGCTGCGGGAAAAGGTGGAGAACGTGTCCGACCAGTGGGCGCTGAAAACTGTGTGGGGCGTGGGCTACAAATTTGAAGTAAAGTCATGAAAAAGGATACGAAAAACCGGTTCCGCAGCATCTATTGGCAGCAGTTCAGCCTCATCGCAGGAGTGGTGCTGCTGACGCTGCTGCTGCTGGGCGCGTCCTTTTACGCCCTGAGCTACAACTATCTGGTAGGCGAAAAGCGGGACGAGATGAAAGTGCGGGCCCAGCTCATCGTGCAGATGTCCGAGGATTTCCTGACGGCGGAGGAGGGAGACAAGTCCCAACTGGATAACAGCCTCAGCCGTATGGCTGGAGTGGCCAGCATGATGACGGAGGTGAACTTCCTCATCTGCGATGAAAACGGTCAGGCCCTGCTCACCACCGACAACAACCTGGCCGGCAAGAGCATCCATCTGCCGGAGGCGCTGCGCAGCAAGATCCTGGAGGACGCGGACGGATTTCAGGGCTACACCACCCTGTCGGGCCTGTACAAAATGCGGCAGTTTGCCGTGGGCCTGCCGGTGAAAACGGAGGACGGCCAGGTGGTGGGCATGGTGCTGGCCATGATCGACGGCACGCAGCTGATGCGGATGTGGCGGTCGTTTACGGGGCTGTTTTTCATGATATCCGCCATTGTGCTGCTCATCGCCTTTGTGGCAAGCTCCTTTATGTCCATGCGCCAGATCCAGCCCATCAAGGAGATGCTCAAGGGCACCCGGGCCTATGCCGCCGGGAACTTTGACATGCGCATTGAGGACGAGGGCCGGGGGGACGAGATCGGCGAGCTGGCCCGCTCCTTTAACATGATGGCCGACTCCCTGTCGGAAACGGAGCGGCAGAGGCGGGACTTCATCGCCAACATCTCCCACGAGCTGAAAACGCCTATGACATCCATCGCCGGCTATACCGACGGCATTCTGGACGGGACCATCCCCCAGAAGGACGAGCGGAAATATCTGCAGATCATCTCCGACGAGAGCCACCGGCTCAGCCGACTGGTGCGGCGGATGCTGGATATCTCGCAGATCCAGTCTCAGGAGATGCACAAGGAGGACTTCGACCTGTGCGAGAGCATGCGCATCGCGCTGCTGAGCATGGAGCGGAAGATCAACCAGCGGGGCCTGGACGTGGAGGCGGATATCCCGGAGGATTCCGTCATGGTCCGGGGAGACAATGAGCTGATCACGCAGGTGGTTTATAATCTGCTGGAAAACGCTACCAAGTTCGCGGCGGAGGGCTCTACCCTGTATCTGGGGCTTGCATGCCGGGGGGAAAAGGCGGTGGTCACCGTGCGCAACACGGGCAATACCATCCCCGCCCAGGAGATTCCGCTGCTGTTTGAGCGGTTCCATAAGTCCGACAAGTCCCGGAGCGAGGACAAGGACGGCTATGGCCTGGGGCTCTATGTAGTGAAGACCATTCTCAACCAACACAAGGAACAGATCACCGTCACCAGTGAAAACGGCGTAACGGCCTTCAGCTTTACTGTGCAGATGGCAGACAGCGCCCGCGACTACGGGGAGGAGCAGGAGCAATGACAGACGAGAACAACAATGTGCCGGAGACGCAGCAGGACCGGGAGGTCGTGTCCTGGTATGTGCCGCCGGAGCAGGGAAAGGAAGTTGTGCGCTGCTATGTGCAGCCCCAGCCGCTGCCCGGAAGCGTCCGGCCCCAGCCGCAGCAGACGGCTGCCGCCGGGAAAAAGAAGAAGGGGTGGGTCATTTTCCTGATCCTGGCGGTGGTGATAGGCGTGACGGTGCTGGTGGTCGCCCTTCTGTCCCGCGGTTCGGGGCAGGATGGAACGGACGGCGGCAATGCCGGCAGTATTGTGGATATTACCAGCGACGAGAACTGCTACATTCCCAGAGACAAGGGCAGCGCCGATATCCGGATGGAGCTGGCTGTCCCGGGAGAAACGGCGCTGGCATCGGAGGATATCTACCGGAAAATGGGGCCGTCTACCGTGACGGTGCTGGCAACGGATTCCAAAGGGAATACCTCCATGGGCACCGGCGTGCTGCTGACGGCGGACGGATACTTTATCACCAACGCCCATGTGGTCTCCGGTGCCACCAGCTGCATTATGGCCCTGGACACAGGAAAAACCTATGAGGCCAAGCTGGTGGGCTGCTCCTTCGGCCAGGATATCGCCGTTCTGAAGGCGGAGGGCGCAGAGGGACTGACACCGGCGGAATTCTGCGACTCCGACTATTGCAGCGTGGGAGAAACGGTGTACGCCATCGGGAACCCCCTGAATCTGAACCTGCGGGCTACGTTTACCAACGGCATTATTTCCGGCCTGGAGCGGCAGATGGAGCTGGACGGCAAGACGCTGACCATGATCCAGACCAACGCCGCCGTGAATAACGGCAATTCCGGCGGCCCGCTCATCAACCAGTACGGACAGGTCATCGGCATCATCACCATGAAGATGAGTCAGAACGGCACCAAGGCGGAGGCTACGGTGGAGGGGCTGGGCTTTGCTCTGCCTACGGCGCAGGTGGCCTATGTGGTCAACGACATTATGGCCTTTGGAGAATTCAAGGGCATACCTACCTTCGGCTTTAAGATCATGACGACTACGGATGAGAGCGGGGATCAGCGCGTGGTGGTGCAGTCAGTGGAAGAGGGACAGGCGGCCCAGATCGCCGGGGTGGAGCCGGGAGATGTGATCCTGGCCGCCAATGGGCAGACCATCCGCGACAACTGGGATCTGCTGGATTACCGCCGCGTCTGCCAGGTGGGGGACACCGTGGATCTGACCATCCTGCGGAACGGGAAGGAAGTCCACTGCTTCGTGACGCTGACGGGAACCAAGTAAAACGGTATGAATTGAAAAAAGGACGGACCGGGAGGTCCGTCCTTTGAGGTTGTCGAGAAAGCGGTAAGATTGCGACAACGGTAAGGAAGGGTGTGTGAGGGAAACCCAAGAAGGGTGTCCCTCGCC
>ERZ772883.1226-NODE-1226-length-20861-cov-10.896520_pt1 | contig 20861 bp, 24 predicted proteins | sample MGYA00580575_ERZ772883 | MGnify/ENA primary metagenome ERZ772883 (study PRJEB29015, sample SAMEA2737666) | human gut metagenome | biome: human gut; feature: human-associated habitat; material: faeces | place: China | collected 2012 ...
ATGCTTTCGCTCGTGCGCACGGCCTGCACCTTTTTGGCCACCTCCAGCGCCGCCGCCTTGATGTAGTCCGGGATATCCGCATGGACGATATTGTCCTTGCTGGGTATGCTCTTGATGGCGTCGGCCATGCCGTCGAGCAGCGTTGTATCCGGTACATCCACGCCCTTTGCTTTGATAGCCGCCTTGATGGCAGTCTTTGCCTGACTGATACGTGTAATTTGACTTGATACGCTCATAGTGCACCCCAGTCTTTAGATTGCGGCCAAAGCGGTCTCGATGTCGGCCGACATCGAGACCTTACCTCCAGATGTATATCCGGCAGGGATGGTCACCTCGGTCGCGGCGAGGCCGTCGATGGTCTTGCTGATTGCGCCATTGTTGGCCATCGTGCCAGCAGTAAGTGTGCCGTCCGCCGTCACAAATTTATTACCGGCAAGTACGTGCGCCGCCGTCGCCGTCACGCCGGACACGTCCTTATACTTGGCTGGGATCGCCGTGACCGTGACCTTGCTCAGCACCTTGCCAGCCGTTGGCGTGATGTCTTGGGCGGAGGTGGCAGGCGTGGCGGTCTTGGTCTCCAGCACGATGGCGACCGTGCCCTTACCGGAGTGCTTGCCGGCAGGGACGGTATAGGACTGGTTGCCGGTGGTCGCGTCAAGTGTCTTGGACACTGCGCCGTTGTCCGTCATCGTGCCCGCCTGTGTTACGCCGTCCGCGTCTACAAAGACCTTGTTTGCGAGCACATCGCCTGGCGCGGCGGTAGTTACTGAAACATCCTGGTACGCTTCAGGAATCGCTCCGACTGTTACGCCGCTCAGGCCATAGTAGCCCTGGTCGGGGGTGACTGCCTGTTGGTCTTTGGTGGGAGTGACGGTCTTTGACTGAAGCTGATAGTTACCGCCGCCGGAAACACCTTTGACCGTGCCGGTGCCGTTGTGGTAGCCCGCCGGGATGGTGTAGCTCTCGCCCTCTTTGACGCTTGCGTCAATGGCACCCTGATTCTTAATGGCCGCAGCTGCGGTCGCCAGCGTGTCCAGCTTGTCCGTGGACGCTGCCAGCCCCAGACCGACAAGCCAAGTCCGAAGCTTGTTCCGGGCGGTCTGCAATCTTGTGATTTCAGTTTGTGTACTCATACGTTCCTCCTCAGATCGTCGCAAGTAAGGCGTTAATGTTGCCGATTTCCAGATACACACCGGCGGACGTGATGGGCTTCGTGTTGTCCCGCTCTACCGCATCCGCAGTATCAACGGCAAGCGTGTTCGTTTTGGCGTCCAGTATCAGCCCGTTGCCGATCTGATACTTTGTGCCGCCTCCGCCCGAGCGCGCCGCCTCGTTGATCGCGGCCACAATGGTGGATTTGTCCTCCGTCGCCAAGTCGTCAAGGTTGCCGATCTCGGAACGCAGCCGATCAAAGCCCGCGTGTTCCGTCGGCGTGTATACGTAATCCGACGGCCGGGCACGCTTGTGGACCACTAAGTCCACCTGCACCTTGGTATAGCCGCCAGCGTCGTCGGTGACGTAGGCGTAGGCCGTCAGCGGATGCCAGTCCTGCAGCAGCTCATCGGGGATGATGGCCGTGCCGTCGTCTCCGACGTCCACGTCCACCGACCTGCCGAAGCACTTATTTTGATAGTGCACCTGCTTGACGCTGCTGTCGTCCACCCGGACCCGCCGCCCGGTGTCCCACTGCCACAGCGCCCCACGGCCATCTGCGATTGTGATTGCCATGTATTATCGCCCCCTTTTTATTTGTATTTTCCCACGACATAGTAGTGGATGCGCGGTTTTGTGATTGTGGCGCTGCCGGGCAGCACGCAAGCATAGGCCGGTGCGTATGTTTGTGGCGTGCCGAGGTTGTTTTGGCTATCCGTCAGCAGCCAAAAGTCAGTCGACGAGCTGTAGGGCGTTGCAATGACAACCGGGGTGTCGACAAACGCAAACGGATATTTGCGCCCGTTTTTGTTAACGTCCAAGAGCATCCATGTGCCATAATACACAGACCCCCACGCATTATCCACGGCCAAAGAGTCGGCCCCAAAAACGCCCCACATCTCGGCGATGCCGCTCGCCCACTTGCGCCACGTCCACACGCCGGTCGTGCCCTGCGCGATGACATAGTCCGCACCAGACGCACCGCCGCCGGAAGGCGACGATCCGGACGGCCCGTTTTCGGACGTGTTGTAGCTGCTACCGGATTCGACGCTGTTCCCGACCGATGTTTTGCCGGAAAAAACGAATGTGTAGTCCGTGATGATCGACGGGTATTCGCGCCCATTGATGTCCTTGACGATGACCTTGTCGAAAATGTCAAGCCGCGGGTCTGCCGGAAGATCGCCGGAAAATTTATATACTGGCTTTTCTTTCAGCTGATTATACAGTGATTCGGCGACAGCTTCGGCCGCAACGGTAATCGACCCGGCCGGCCCTTCGATGCCAAGCCACAGGTTGTCGTCGTTCAATTCGATGACGTAGCCGCCAGCGCCGCAAAAATATGTGTGTTCCTGCCCGTCGTCGGCAAGCGTCTTTTTCACGCGCACGCCGGTGACTTCAACCGGTGTTTTTGCCACTTCTACGGGGTTGAGCCACTGCGTCAGCGTAGCATCCGCGGCCGACGGCACAGGCCGCGCAAGCAGCGTATTTCCGGACACAACGGCATTTCCACCGCAGGCCAGCGCGATCGCTTCAATCACCTGGCGGATGGTATGCTTCGCGTCCACGGTCGCCAGCGCGTTATACTGCAAGCCGTGCTGATAATCCATTGGGCCGGGCGTCAAACCAAGCTGCTTCGCCGCCAGCTTCCACAGCTCCATATATTCGTGCTCGCCCTGCATCGCTGCCGGGCACAGCACGTCGGCCGCCTTCATGGCGTCGTAACAGGTCAGTGTGGTAACGTTGTGCACGGTTTCCACTTCGTAGACCCGAAAGCTGCCCATGTCCACCATACGTTCGATACCGTCGATGGTGATCGCCGCTTTCAGGTGCGCCGTCGCGTCTTCGTACAGCGACCAGTAGTCTTCGTTTGACCATTCAAGATCGTACATTTCAATCGTTGCACATTTGCACGCGGAAAGCCCGACGGGGTAGCTGCCGGATGATATCTGAGCTGCGATCTTTGTTCCGCCGGGGCGGAAATACTGATGGCCAGGCTGCAGCGGTCGTCCGGCCGTTATTGTCACGGCTTCGTCGCCCCAGACAAACGTGACATCATGATCCCACGTAAAAGACACATCGACCATGTAGTTTGTCTGCGACGGGTAGACACTTGTGATCTGACTTTCAACTGTCCGCATATCCTGTCACCCCCATCACGTCAGCGGATAGACGCCGACCATGTTGAATTCCAGGGACGTAAACAATTCCTTGTCTTCATTCAGGCGGCCAATGTTCAGCTGCCCCTTGCCGACGTAAAACCACGCCGTACACCATCCGCCGTAATAGGCGGAGTAGTAATGCAGCTGAAATTGCTGGCCCTTGGCAATGATTTTCAGGATTTGCTCCAGCATGGTTTTGCTGACAGCCGCTCGGCTGTAGCCAAGTGCCTCGACCGTGAACAGGGGACTGACAACGGCCGTGCCCGTCTGGGTGCGGCCGCTGTCTTCCGTGTAGGTCGTTTCAAAGTCATACGACAGCGCGCCGGAATCCGGCTGGGGAAGCACCAGCCAGTTATCCGACGCGCTTTTGCGAATTTTAATGTATTCCTGTGCCATGTGTTACACCGCTACAAGCGGGTTTTTACCCGTTTGCCCTTTCCGCAATTTTGCTTCGGTGATGACTTCGTCAAACAGTGTGCGGCGATCCAGCCGCGCAATGAATTCGTATCGGCTGCCAGCGCTGCCAGCTTCTTCGCGCACGATCTGGCGCAGCAGAGATTCCGGCGCTTCCAGGTTGTTGCCGTTGCGCTGGTCGCCCAGCACGGCAAGGAACTGCCGGTTCGCCGGGATGACCGCGCCGCGCGCCAGCATCGGGATCTGCGGAACTGGCAGTGGATTCACGCCCCACATATTCTGGAACGGTGAAATGCCGAGGAAATGCGCATTGCGGATCGTATTCAGCATGGAATTGATCTTGTTGAACGGCACGGCGATGATCGTGTTCATGCCGCGAATGATGGCGTTGACGACCGTGCGGAAGGTGTTTTCGATGCCTTCCTTGATGCCTGACCAGATCCGGCCGCCGGTCGAAAACACGTCTTTGACCTTCTGCCATGCATCGCGGAATTTGCCCTGAAACCATTCCGGCACGGATTTGAAGGCGCTTTTGATGCCACCCCACGCAGCCACAGCGCCGGATGCGACCTTTTCCCACAGCCCGCTGAACCAGTCCTTTATGGACGTCCATTTTGCGACGATCCACACGACCGCTGCAGCCATAGCGGCAATCAGCAGCGGTATCCACGCCCCTGTGATGATAGCGATAGCGCCGCCAATGGTTAGCAACGCCACGGTAATAGCCGTAAGGTTCTTATTGTTGAAGCCGTTTTTTGTCACGTCACGAATCGCCACGCCAAGAAGGACAAGTCCCGCGACGATTGCCGTGATTGCTCCGCCAAGCACTCCAAATGCCAGCCCAAGCCCAGTGACAGCCGCAGCAGCGCCGATGATGTACCCTGTCAGATTGTCGAAATTTATGCCGTTTTTAAGCATATCGACAACGTTGATGCCCATCAGGACAGCCCCCGCGACAGCAAGCGCCAGCTGCTTTGCCTTCGACAAATTCCCCAGGAACTTCTTTCCGATTTTCCATGCAGCGAATCCAGCGGCCACCGCCGCCACATACGGTGACAGCTCGCGGACAACGGCTGCAATCTTGCCGATTTTTCCGGTGTCGACCTGATCGGACAAATCGAATTTCGGCGCTATGCCAGATGAACCGCCTCCACCGCCGCCGGAACTATCGTTCGATTCCCAGCGGTTCATTTCATCCAGCCCGGAAAGCTGTTTTTTTGCCTTCTCGGCCGCATCCCCTGCGGCTTCGGTTGCGGAAGCCTGATTATACAGTGCCTTTGCAGATGCATCCGCTTGTGACGCCGTTTTGCCAAACAACGAATTGATAAACACGGACACAACGGCAGTCAATTTGGCAAGCCACGCCAGAAGCGTTCGAATTGCCGGCAAAATATAGTTGTAGATCGGTGCAAAAGCGGAAATCAGATTACCCTTGATCTGCGCCAAAGATGTTGACATTTGTTTGTCTGCGCCGATTGTGCTAAGCAGCATTTTGCGCATCGTACGCAGTGCTTTGGTAATCATGGCGAAAATGAAGACGCGCTTTGCTAAGCCAGCAATTCGTTTGGTGAATTTCTTAAATTGTTCTGACACATTCTGCGTCGTCAAAGCCGCAAGGCGCTGCTTTCCCACATATTCGCTTACGGCAGCGCTGGCTTTTTCCTGCGCGATCTGGCTGCTTTCCAGATTAAGCTGCGCCATTTTCAGCTGCTGCGTCGTTTTCTGGATTGCATCGCCGGTTTCCTGCGATACCGTCCCGGTGCTTCTGGTTTTCTTTTCGTTTTCGGCAACAGCCTGCAGTTCTTCCAGCTGCTGCCGCAGCGCGGCTACCTTCTGTGCGGCCTTGTCCACATTGTTCGCAGCCTTTTTCGCGTTGTTTTCCAGCTTTGCAAGCCCCGCGTCAAACTGGCCACTGTTTATCGTTGTATCAAATACCAGATCGCCGACAACATCAGCCATCGCGCACACCCCCTGTCATCAGCTGCCGGATGAATTCGTCTTCGTCGTCGGTCAGATGCGCCGACTTGAAATCGATCAATTCCCGGTTTTCCTCGTAGTATTCGCGTTCCCACTTTTCCAGCTTCTTGTGCTTGCGCAGCTTCCGCCGGATGTCCAGGATCGTGGAAAACGTGCAGTCACCGATCTCCATGTAGTAGCCGATGAACGTCCACCAGTGCATATACGGCAGCGCGCGCACGTCCCGCCCCGCCACGCGGTTGATCGGTGCGATGATCATCGGAAAATCCTGTTCCCAGTCCATCTGCTTCGGCTGCTGCCGCTGGTCGCCGCGATCCACACCGCCGTCCAAAAACCACAGCATGAATTTCACCGCGGTGGCCATGTCCGTGATCTGGTCCCAATCTGGGTAAAAGATCTTTACCGCTACTTCGGCGCGATCCTGATCCGTCAGCTCCGGGTCATTCAGCGCGGCGCAGATGTCCAGAATTTCGCGAAAGTCGCTTCGGATACGAAAACACCGGCCGCCGATACACGCTGTCTTCGGCAGGCCGGTATTCATGATCTGCGCTTCTTCCTACGCTGACCGCCGCTGTATTTATCCAGATATTTTGCCTGACGCTTCTGCGCGGCAGCGGTCGCGGTGTCCATCTCGCGCCGGATCTGGCGAGAAATCGCTTCCAGGAACGAAATGATTTGCAGGGAACCGGACGGCGTGAGAGAAACGCAGTAGGCTTTGCCGAACACTGTATCGCAGACGGGCGAAGGGAACGCCGCGTCCACCTGTTCGCGTGCGTAGGCGTCCAGTTCGCGGATCGTCGCGCGGGCGTCCGTATCGCTTTCCTGCGTGCCCATTTCGTCGGCTTTGGCCTTGATCGCCATCGCTGCCGCTTCCAGCCGGTCGATGATGCCGATGTCGTTCGGGTCAAAATAGATCTTCCGGTTTGCGTCGCCATTGATGGTGAACGCTTTCAGGCCGGTTTCAAAAGAAATGTTATTGCTCACGCCGTCACCCCCCCCTTATGCCGTCGCCTTCGTGAACGTGGCCACGCCGTCCGCAATGGCCGCAGTGCCGACCGTGCGCGTGCCGCCGTAGGTCACGTCAAACGGCATGTCCACTGTCTTGTCGCCGCCCAGCGACTTCACTTCAATCGCGCAGCCGCTATATCGTTCGGCGAACATCGCCGTGTCCTTCGTGCCGGCATAGCAGTGCACGATCATCATATCCTGTTCTGCCAGCGCCGCAACATCCTGATCCTTGATCGCCATCTGCCACAGCTTCGTCAGCGCGGTTTCGCCGGCGTCCAGATTGCACGGGTCAAAGGTCTGCGTGATGGTCGGCGCGGACATGGTGGTAAACGTGTTGCCGAGAATGTCCTGCGTGGTTTCTTTGTTCCAGTCATATTCCTGACTGCTGTCCTCCACGCGCTTGCCGACGATCGACCAAACCGGCGCGGAAGACGTGCCGGTATTCAGGAAGGCCATCAGCAGTTTGCGGGCAATCGTCTGGCCCGCGGTTGTGTTAAAAGTCGTACTTTCAGGCATAATTCGTCACCTTTCAAAATTGTTGTCGTACCGCATCGACAGGGACACGGCCCAGTCTTCCACACCGTCGGCATAGCGCCCGGCCAAATAGGCCGCCGACACCTGTACAAATGCAGTGATCGTCCGGCCATCGCCGAGGTCCGGCCACGCGGCAAGCGTGTGCTGCTGGCCGTCCGCCGTGATCGGCTGTTTTTCCAGCCAACGCGCCAGTTTGTCCAGCCAGCCCTTGATGTGGATGCGGTCCGTTTCCGACTGCGGCACGGCGCGATATACCACCTGAAACGCATAGTTGCATTTCTGGTACACGCCGCCCATGATATCGGTCGTTTCGCTGATTACCGTCGCAGCAGCGGACGGATAGATCCCGACGCCGGACTTGTCGCCCAACTCGCCGAACCGGATTTCCCGCGCGCCGATGGCCGGGAAGCCATTCAGCAAGCCGCTCAGGATCGTTGAAAAATCTTTTGTGTCAACCATTTGATTCCCCCAGGATGATCCGTTTGCAGCCATCCGCCCATTCTTTTCCGTGTTCGTTTTGCGCGACTTCCGCCCAGTGCGGCACGCCGGCCGCAAACCGCAGATCGCGATCGGTCACAACTTTCACGGCGCCCTTGCGCGCCCACGGCGAACCGGTTTCAGGGTCGACCATGACCTTGCCCATATACAGATACCGCGCATATGGGCCTGGGAACACGACCTGCCGGCCACCTTCTGCGACATATGAACGCTGCTGCAGGCTGCCGGTTTTCAACGGCATGTATAGTTTGCTGTCCGCAAGCACCTGCTGCCCCAGCCATTCCTGCGCTTTGGCGAATCGCTGGCCGTATTTGGCGAACCGGAGATTTACCCGGACGTGTCCCTTGACATAGCTGACGTTCTTATAGTGCTTGATGTCGCTCACGATGCCGTCACCTCGAAGTGCGCGATCAGCGGAAACCACGCGCAGGACGTGATGCGGTGGCACTCCGTGGCTTTGCACAGCGCATCGTATTCCGCCCAGTCGTGCTCGCCGCGGCAGAAATAATCGCCCGGCTGAAACGCAATCAGGCCGCTGCGGTCATCCGCCGCCTGGTACACTTCCGGCGTCGCATAGGCCAGCGCGCCGATGGACGCTTTCGGGACAAGCAGCAGCACATAGTGCCCCGGCACATCGCCGGTCGTACCTGGCGTCATAGCGGTTTTTGCTTCCACCTTGACGCCCCCCAGCACGTGCCGCGCCCACGTATCGGCCTGACCGCGCGCGCCGCGCACGCGCGAAAAAAGCGTGATCGTATCGCTATGCAGCAGCATCAGCACGTCACCCCCGCGTACAGCACAAGGACGCCATCCACGGCCACGCCGGAAAGCCAGCGCCGAAGCAAGTCAAACACCAGCGCATCCCGTGCCGCCGTAGTCTTCGCGGCGGTCGTGTAGCAGCTGTCGGCCGCTTTATATGTGATCGATTCGCTGCCGGACGACACCGACGCCACAGGGCCGGCGGTTTTTACGCCGCCGACGTCTGCGGTTTCAGCCGCGCTGTCACGCGCCTGGTCAATGCGGTAAAGGCATTCGGCCAGTTCGCACGCGCAGTCCTGCAGCTTTTCGGCGTCGATCGTGGATTCCGGCAGCGTGCCACCGAAGCGGTCAAACGTAAAGCGGTCGATCTCCCGCGACGCCGCACGCAGGTAGCGTGTGGCGGTCGATTCATCGCAGAACGGGGACAGATCGTCCCCGTACCGTTTTACGTATGTGTCAAAATCCGCGTACACCGTGATTCACCTGCCGATCACGCGCTTGCGTAGGACTTCACGTGCACCTGCGCAGCGTCCAGCACACGCAGGGCGGCGTTTTCCTCGACCTGCGCCTTGCTGCCGGCGAAAAGCTCGGAGTCGACCATGCGGACGATACTAAAGTTATCGCCGACACCGAAGGCGTTCGGATCGTACATGATGAATTCCACCTTCGCAAGGTTCGCCGCCGTAACGCTGGCCTTCGTACCGCCGTGCGGATAGTAGGCAAGATCAGCGGACGATGCAAAGCCGTTGACTTCGATCCAGGTAAAGCCCATGAAGCTGCCTACCTGGCCGCCGGCAGCGGCGGCGAGCAGCATTTCGTTGGACGTCGGGATATACTTCTCACCGGCGAACTCCAGCATCGTCGCGAAGAAGTCCGGGCTGCAAAGCACGATGGTGGGGTTGGCTTTCGCCTTGACCATGGCTTTGCGTTCGGCCAGTACCTGCGCCTTGAAGTTGGCCGCAGTGGTCTTCGTGGTGTTGGTGGACGCCGTACCCTCGGAGATCAGGCAGGCAAGCGCGCACTGGTTCTTTGCCTCCGCGACTTCACGGGTGGCAAGGGCCAGATGCTCCTCGGCAATCGGGAACGCCACAGCGGCAGCCTGCACGCCGTAGATCTTCTTCGACGCCTGCAGGTTGTTGTTGAAAACGGCCTGAACCAGCGTGTCAGCGGCAGCGGTGTCCGTGAAGTCACGGCCGGGCGTGCCGACAGACGCGGCGGTGGAGGTCAGCTTGTGCCAGTAGCAGCCGCCGGCACCGTCGACCATCACGTCCTGATAGGTCACGCCAGGCACAAGCCAGGTCTTATAAAACAGGTTGGGAAGAACAGTTGCCTTGTACTGTTCATCGACATACATGGATCCATACTGGATAGACATAGATCATCATTTCCTTTCGTAGTCTTAGCCCCTGAAAAACGGGTTGTTTTTGTATTTCTGGGCTACGTATTCTTTTGCGCCCCCCGCCGGCGGCACCATGCCGCTGTGATCGGACGAAAAGCGCGCCTTGCTGGCGGGATCGGCCACAAGGATGCCGGGGATCTCCTTGCCGTCCCGATCGGTGACAAGGCCGGTAAACAGGTCGTCGATCGACTTGCCGCGCGCATCGTCAGACCCCAGTGCTGTCACCAGCTTGTCCGTGATGCTTTCGCGCGTGATGTCGTTGACGAAATGCTTTCCCGACAGGAACGTGTCCACCGTACTGCGCAGCTTCACGGCGGCAGCGTCCTTCTTGCGGTTGTCCCGCTCGGTCTGCAGGTCATTGGTCAGGGTCGTGATCTGACCCTTCAGCGCTGCGACATCCACGCCGTCAAAGGCGGCAAGCTTGCCCTGCACGTCTTTCAGCGATGTGTCCAGCGCGTCGTGGCGTTCCTGCAGCTTGGTGAATTCCGCCACGGTCTTGTAGTTTTCGGCGACGGCCTTGCGCAGATCCGCCGCTTTTCCTTCCGGGATCGTGATGCCGAAATCGGAAAGAATGGTCTCGATGTTCTTCATGCGTAATCCTCCTGAACGTGATTTTTAACAGCCCGTCGGCTGTGTGGATTGAGCCGGATAAACCACCGGCGGGGTCGTGATATAGCTAAGGGGCAGCCGGTTCCCCGTCCGCCCCTGCGTATCCTGATTTGATTTTTGGCATAAGAAAACCACCTTGCCGATTGGTAAGATGGTTTCTCTAATTATTATGTGAAATAATTTTCACGTTGGATTTATCTTGACGTTGTTTTTAAATATCCAGCTGGTCGCAGATCTGCGAAAGTGACTTACCACAAATAAACGGAATATTCATTGCATCGTCCACCGAATGTGCGTCCACTGCATATCCATCGTAGCAAAGCGCAATGTCCTCCCGGCTGAACGGGCAAATAGACCCGAATTTCCCTTGATATGCAAAATCAATGTCTTGGGTAAGATCATCAATCCAAGCCCTTAAATCCTTCGCGTTCACAGTATATCCGCGTTCTCCTTTCGTTCCTGATCGGTGAGCTCACGCGTCGCTCTGGTCTGGCGCCTGTCGTCATCCCAGGTAATGTCGTGCGCGTGCTCTCCTTTGGCTCCGTATGGATGCCTTTTCGGATTCCCGTGCGGCCCATTACTGATCTGCCTGCATTGCCAACCATCCGCATCAAAAAATGTTCTGTCGCGTTGTTTGCCGCCCATAGAAGCGGTATCAACAACTGCATAAGAACGATACTGCCCGGGAACGTGTGGTTTGGCTTTTGAAGTCCAGTCATCAGTTACAACTATCGTTCCGTCTTTATTATAGTGATATTTCTTGTATTTATCAAGTTCTTTACGTACCGCCGCAGATGCGGTTGACGCCGCCGAGCGATTCCAGCCCGCAACAGCGAGCCGCTCGTGGTACGGTTTTAGATCGTTATCGGCGCAGAACTTCGTGTAGGCCGCGTTCTGCTCCTGCAGGCGCTTGGCGGACTGCGCATATTTCTCCTGCAATTTTGCCTTGCCCGCCGGATCTTCGCAGCTTTTCACGGCCGTATGCAGCGCCGTACACTTGCGCTTCTGCGCCCGGATGCGGCGTTCCAGCGCGCGCTGCGTCTGCGACAGTTCATAGGCGCGCCGGTTGGCTTCGGTATCGATCGGCTTGTTATTGTTCCGGCTAACGCCAGGCAGGAACGGCGTGAAGGAATGGCGGCAGTTATAGCCGCACAGGCCCAGCGGATTTTCCGGGTAGCCGGTCGCGTCCAGCAGGTTATCGAACTGCGCGTCCTTGCCAGCGATGCAGTACACCTTGCCCTGCCAGCCGGAATGATCGGCGATCGGATCGGTATCAGACACACGCGCGCCCAGATGCTGCGACACCAGCACATGATTCCAGCCCATGTCTTTGCACTGCTGGATCGTCATGTTCCCGGATGACTGTGCCACGCCGGTGCGGATGGAGCGCAGCACCGCCACTTCCAGCGTATCCTTGTGGCCGGACGGATAGCGCACGATCGGCTGCACCTGTCCCAGCGCCTTCACGCCTTCCAGCATGGCGGCGGTGTAGGACTGCGCGCCGGTGCGTACTTTCCAATACGCAGCGTCACAGATGTCGATAAACGCCTGATTGGTCGTGCCGGCCGTCGTGCGCGTGATGTTGGAAATTTCGCCGACCGTGCGTTCATAGGCGTCCGTGATGATCGCCATCATGCCGGGCGACAGGCCGGAAAACGTCACGGCGGCGGCTTCTGCGTCCGCCTTTGCTGCCTGAATGCCGCTGTCTTTGAAGATCTTCGCGATCTCCTGCTGCGATTTGCCGGTGCTTTTGGCCAACGCCTTCTGAATTTCGTCCAGATTCCCGCCGGCCTGTCCCAGCACCCACGCCTGCCATTCATCCGTGCCGGTCAGCAGCTTCTTTTCGCCGCGGCCGAACCGGATCATGAAGCGTTCGATCATGTCGCGCGCAATCCATTCCGTCAGGTCATCCAGCAGCGGCAGCAGGGTTTCGCCGATTTCCTGAAACTGTTCCGGGGTGATCATTCGGTATCAGGGAACAGACCCGGTTTCGCCGTGTTGGCTTCGGCGTAGGCCGCTTTTGCGTCGTCTTCGCTGAAGCCTTCAAAGCGCACCAGATACATCCACCACGGCAAAACGCCGAGCTGGCAAAGGCTTTTCGTGTTCTGCCGGTCCTCTTCGTAGCTATACGTGATGTCCCCAAAATTGTACGCCACGGTATACGTGCCATAGGGCGCCAGATCGTAGATATCAGCATAGTCGTTCAATGCCTGAATCAGGCCATCCACGGCGGCCTGGATGCGGTCGCGGATGTCCTTGATGCGCTGGATGGTGCGGCGGTCATCGGCTTCCACCTGCGTTGCAGTAGCAAGGCCCTGTTTTTCGTTGTAGCTGAAATAGCCTTCGGAAAAGCCGCACTTGGTCGACAGGCTTTGCAGCAGCATATTGATGCCGGTCTGGCGTTCGCCGGTTTTCAGCTTGCGGTCGATTTCCTGATAAAAACTTTCCGCCGCTGAACCGGCGACGTTTTGCACATAGCGCGGCAGCCGCACGGAAACATGCTTCCGGCCCGGCTCGCGCAGCAGACGGTCATCCACAAGGGCGATCGACCGGGAATCCTGAATTTCGTCCACCATGGCAGACCATGCAACATCCAGCCCACGCAGTTCCGGCAGGGCGTTGGCATAGATGGACATACCGCAGGCACCGCCGTCGATGTTGTTGGCGTCCGGCATGGTGCACACGGCGAACAGCGGCGCGGTATCATCCAGCACGGCGTCCGGCAGGATGCCCACCCAATCCGGCACTTCGTCCAGATTCGCACGGGATGCCGCTGTTTTGCCCTTCGCCACCCGGAACGCGCGGTTGGAAACCACATAATGCATCCCTTCATAGCGGTGGTATTCTGCCTTGACGTAGTAATAATCCGGCGTTGCCTTCGTGTCGTACAGCACCACGCCGGTCACGCACTTGCGGTTATCCACAGCCGTGATCGTAAATTCCGGCGGCGTGTACAAGCCGATGCTGTCCGGCGTTGGCTTCAGCAAAAACATACCGGCGGCGCAGCCAACGTCCACCATGTCACGCAGGAACGGAATCAGTTCTTCATTCAGACGTTCCTGCAGCCAATCCGCGCGGGCCGAGCCGGACAGTTCGACGCTGACGCCCATCGTCGCAAGGCGCGCAGCTTCGCCGGTCACGGCCTTCGCAAAATTGATGGTGCGATCCTGATCGTTTGCCCACGGCGGGGTGCCCGTCCAGATCTGCATCCACAGGTCTTCCGCTTCGCGCATTTCCGGCGTTACCAGCGGCGCAATGCGGAATTCTTCGCGGATCTGCTTTTTCACGCTGTCCAGCGGGATATTGATTTTCACAGGCAGCCAACCTCCTTGAACACTTCGCACATTTTCGGAAACTGCGAAGCAATCCAGTCCACGTATGTTTCGTCATGGCCGTATTCCGGATGCGTAAAGTTTTCGGACAGCCCGCTTTCAAACAGAAATGCATGAATGATCTCATGACGCATAACTTTTTTCTGATAGACGCTAAAGTCTTTCAGGTCGCAGTCTTTGGCCTTTTTTGAAATAACAATGGTCTTTACCGTTTTGTCGCAGTAACCATCGCATTTTTCAAGCATTGCATCTTCGGCCGCCGTGGCTTCAATGATTTCATATTCCGTCCCCAAAATATTTACAGTCATGCACTTGCCCCCCTGCGCATCGTCAGCGGTTCCAGTGCGTACCGCGTGGCGTCGATGCTATGGTTATTCACGTCCGGGTATCCGGTGACGACGTTGCCGTCCCGGTCCCGCTCATATTCGTATTCTGAAAATTCTTTCGCTGCATTCGGGCAGCGCACCGGGTCGATGATGATGCGCCGACGCTGCAGCCACTTCATACCGTGTTCGATCGACCCCGGGCCTTTAACGGCACCGGTGACGGGTAAGCCCATTTCGCGGTGATCGTTGACGCTTTTCGGTTCGGCCGAATCGGCCGTGATGGTGTAATCGTCATAGCCGTGTTCGATGATCCAGCGCGCCGTCTGCTCGTTCGATTCCTTGTTGACGTAGTGTTCCGCGTAGATATACACCGCCTCGCGGTCACTGTCGTAGTAGCAGCGGATGAAGCAGTACGGATCAGGATACCATCCCCAGTCTTCGCCCTGGAAGATGCGGTCAAAATGCGAAATCTCTTCATCTGTAATCTCCCTCAGTTCCAGATAGTCAAAGACGCTGCCGCCGTCGCCATTGGCTACGCCTTCGTATTCATGTTCATACGCCGCCGGGTTGACTTCTTTCAGGTGCTCCGCGTCGGCGATAAACTTCGCGCCCAGCCATTCCGGCGGCGCTTCCGTGTAGCTGGAATGATGGAAAACGCGCCCCGGATTCGGGACAAGCCGCTCCTTGTTGACCCAGCTGGATTTGCTTTTCGGCGGGTTGTATGACGAAAAATCGTAGGAATCCGCGCCGCCGCGCAGCACAGATTGGTTGATAGAACGTTCTTCTTCCGGCCCGCAAAGCTGGTCTTTTTCTTCCTTCCACAGGATACCGATATAGCCAAACGGCGGCTTGATGGATTTCAGCTTCAACGGGTCGTCACAGCCGCGAAAATAGATCGTCTGGCCAGTTTCTTTCAGCACGATTTCCAGCGGTGACAGCTTGCAGTTGAATTCATCGTATAGCCCCAGCTCGTTGATTGCCCATTTCATCTGGGCATACACGCTGTCTTTCAGGGTGTTGCCCATCTTGCGGATGATACAGGCATGCATCGTCGGGTTGTTTTTCAGCAGCTCGACGATTTTCAGGGATATATACGACGATTTCAGGCCGCCGCGGCCGCCTTCAAAGACATACGTCATGTTCGGCTGAATGCGCCGGTTGATGTCCACAAACGCCCGGCCTAGTACGCGCGCCGGCAGCTCATAATGTGCGGATGCGCGCGCTGCCGCCCTTGTTTCCTGCTCTTCCTTGATGCGCAGCGACTTCTCAAGGTCGCCGGCTGCGCGTAGACGGTCAGCGATGGAGGTTTCGATGCCGAACTGGTCTTTTTCCTGCCCACGCATGATTGCCGTGCGCAGCTCCTGGATCTCTTTCAGGGATGCCGTGCGCTCGGATTCGATTTTTTCCTGCCGCCGCGCTATATAGATTTTTATGTCAGGTTTTGTCAGGTTTTGTCAGGTTTTCCGCTCCGATGGATTTGGCGGTTTTCGCCGAGTACCCCGCTCTGCGCGCCGCCTCGGTCGCGTTGCCCAATTCGATGTAAAAATCCGCAAAAGCGCGCTGCTTTGGCGTGAGATTCATGGGATCACCCGCTATAGATTTTCGCCAGCGTTTTTACGACATCCGCCATGCTGTAAGTCTCCAGTACGCGCGTGCTGACATGCTTCCCGGTTTCATCGGTTTCTGCCTTTTCCAGCACGTATTTTGTTACCATCCGACCAAGCCGCTCGGAGTAGTGCTGTAACTGATTGACTTTGTAATGCTCGCCGCGCTGGTTCAGCGCCGCCTGCAGTTTGTAGGTAAGTTGTTTCAGATTCATAACCGCACCAGAATGCACAAAGCACCGAACCCGAAACCGGGCCGGTGCTTTGCTTTGTTGAGAGACATGAGAAAACCGGAGCTGACAGAGACAAGAGAAAAAGCCATGCGTACATTCTGCAAAAAGGATCAAAGGAAGAGAGGTATTTCACAATGGAAGGTGTGGGATTGGTCTCTCTCGCAATCCCGCGATATCACTTTAACACAGATTTTCGAAAAAATCGTCTCACTTTTTTCTCATCTTTCCGTCAGCTCTCCGTGAGGCCATACATGATAATCGTGAAATTCCGCAGCGCCCTGTCTTTCCAGCGGTATACCGTCGGCTTCTCGACAGCGAGTTCCCGGCACAGCCGCTCAACGCCGCCGATACACGGCGTGATGTAAAAGCGCTGCAGCACACACCTGTCCCGCTCTGAGAGCTGATTCAAGGCACGATCCACGCGGCGCACCCGGTTCTCGGTCAAGCGCTGCGCCTCTTCCAGCCGCTCACGTTTCAGGATGTTGTTGACGAGCGCATCGTCCCTGCCGTTTGAGCCACCGGCGACCGGGCTGCCGTCCGCCGATGCGCTGCGGATGCTCGTGATCTCCGTCGCCAGGTCAGCGATCTGATCTCTGATGTTTTCAATTGCCGCCTTTCGGTTCGTGTAGTTGCGCAGCTCATCGGCCGCCTCCCGCTTCCAGTCCAATTAAGTCACCTCCACATAGCGCCAGCTCTGCGGTGGGCGCTTGATTTTGCCCTTGTCATGGCAAGCGTTGCAGTCAGTTGCCCATTTCGCATCGCAATCATCGCACTCATACGGACGACAAAGCGTGCTCAGTGCGCGAGGCTTATCATAGATTCGCAAGCCTGATATGCGCCATGCCCAGCCTTCCCGCCCGCCGAGATACGCCTCGGCCGCATCGCGGGTCAAGCAGGCGTCATCAAAGATCTCGTCCGCCGGGACAACGCTCCAATCCGGCAAGCATATGCCATATCTCTCCGGGCTGACGCTACCGCCAAAACGGAGGAGGTGGACAGTGTCATAGCACTCAAACTCGCCGATGACCTTACCGCCACCGTAAAATTGCGGCTTTGGATAATCCGTCTCGATATAGTCCTCGTGCGGGTATCTCGGTTGCGTACAGTAGATATAGCACTTAAACGGCGTGTGCAGCTTTGGGCGGCTCTTGCGCACCTCAACGGTCTTTGTGCCATTGGCGATCAGCTCGCACCATTTGGGGCGGATGCTGATAAGTACGGCCTTACTCATTGTGCAGCGCCTCACTTCCCGGGACGATACGATCCCAACAGGCCGCGCACAGTACTTCTTTTACCTCTCGCTGATGAACATGTTCATGCGGGCACGGTTTGTTCTTCGGCTCGTAACCGTAGGTATTCGGGCATCCAAAACACCCGCCAATACAGGTTTCGTCCACCGCGTTCGGATGCTCCAGCGCCAGCAGCTCGCGGAATGTGCAGCCGTGCGACTTCCTCAAAAGCATGTCTACCCGAAAAGCGTCCCAGTCTGCCGTCGGCACGCCGACATAGTCGCACCATGCGCGTTCCAGTTTCGCGCCGGCGGATTCCGCCCAGTCCGGAAGAAACACGACGTAGTCCACCGCCTCCATCTCGGCGAAACAGATGCGCATATAGTCCAGCTTGGCCAACCCCTCCGGCGCTGTGGCCGGATTGATGACCGTCGCGCCCAGCCGCTCAAGTTGTGCAGCCGCTCGGGCGAATTTCCCCTTATAGTCCGGATCACCGGCGATTTTCCCTGATATGTAGATCTTCATGGTTGCCCTCCTTATCCGATCAATGTCGGTATTTCGTAATTGCACCAGAGCACTTCCGTGCGCCTATTGCCATTCTGGTTATAGGCCTTCCGCTCGATGATGTTCCAGCCACTCAGTTCGCTGTCATACATGGGTGAGTGATACCCGGATAGAATAACCGGCCCCGGATGTGCTTTCAGCGCTGCCAGCAATGCCTCATGGTCCGCGTCTGTCATTTCGTGCCGATACTGCTTTCCGCTGCGCGTTTCAAGCAAATACGGCGGATCTGCATAGATTAGCACGTTCTCGTGCCGGAAACGCCGAATCAGCTCCAGCGCCGGGCGATTCTCTATCTGTACTTCTTTCAGCCGCTCGGCCGCGGCCCGTATGTTCTCGGGCATATCGTTCCAGCAGTTCAGGCAGTAACTACGCTCACGCGCATAAACGTCGATTTTGAATCCGGTCTTTTGACACGTCTTGAAGCCGTGCCCCATCCTGCTCCGGATACAAAACCGCACCGCACGGTCGAAGTCTGTTTCGCCACAATTCTCGTGCGCATCGTCAAATATTGCGCGCGCATATGGCGTCAAGTCGATTTCCCGGGCAAGCCGCTCGGGGTCTGCACGTAGGACGCGGAAAAAATTCACGATATCCCCGTCGATGTCGTTCACGGTCTCGATCGCCGAGCGCGGTTTGCTGAACAGCACGGCCAAAGAACCGGCGAACGGCTCCAAATAGGATCTGTGCGGCGGCATAATTTGCACGATTTCCTGTGCCATGCCCCACTTTGCGCCGGGGTAGTTCAATAGTGCATTCACTGATTCGCCCCCATCACATGGCCACCGCATCAGCGAGTGCGGCCATCGTCTCAATTTTCCCGGGCACTGCATACTCCGGGAGGTTCGCTGCCACAACGGCCGCAGCCATCGGCGGGCAGACGGCATTGCCGCATCTGGCTACTTGCTGTGTCTTCGGGTATGGCTTTCCGTCCGCATCATGGTCGATGATGTAGTCCGGCGGAAAGCCCATGGCGTTGTACAGCTCCCGAGGCGACAGCATCCGCAAGCCGATATCCGCGATATAGTACAGCACACCGCCGATTGACAGGAGCAGCAGGTCATCCGTGCCCAGTGCGTAGCCACAGTATCGGTTCAGCAGATCGCGGATCTGCGGCCAGTAGTGAAGCCGCTCGGATGTGCCGATTTTACAAAGCACTGCCTTGCAGCAGCCAAACACGCCGCCCGCTGTCTGTGTCGGCAGCGGCTCCGACGGCCGTGTGCCGACCTCGTCCCGCTTGTACTTGACTACATGAGCAGCAACCACAGCTTCCCGGTCGTGACTCGTGACCGTGTGCATCGGGTCTTGCACATCCAGCGGCCGGCCGCCGCCGTAATACTCCACCAGATTCGCGCATGTAAGGCCATAACGGTTTGATGCATCCACCGTGCAGATAGGCTTATTCAGGTCAGCCGCTCGGGCACCGCCTGTTTTCTCCGTGTGATACTGGATGAGTGACGGCGAAAGCAGCATTTGCCCACCGCCTCCACCTGTGCGGACAGTATTTATCGGCTCTGAGACCGGCGCCCCGACACTGTTGCTGGTGTTCGTCATCGTCAGCGGCACGAGAATCGGCCGGCAAAGATTATGCGTTCCGCTCCCGACAACCGTAGGCAACGGTGCTGCAATATCATGTACCCGCGGTGCCTGCCCTTTGCGCTCGCCGTACCCCGTCGGTACGATGAACGGTGCCTCGGATTTGATCGTGAACTTGTCTACGCCGCGAATGATACGGCGCATGGTGTTGTCCGCCAGCGGCCGGACGGCAGAAATACCATACCGCTCGCGGATTTCGTCCTTCGTCGCAAAAATCGATGGGCACGGCAATGACCAGTCGATGATCTCCGCGGCGCTGCGCCACGGCAGCAGTTTGCCGCTGCGTACTTCCGTGCTGTCTCTCGGGGCATGTATGCGCTCCGGCCAGACGATTGCACGCCCGTCGCAGCGGGCAATCAGCACCAGCCGCCGTCTGGTCGTCGGCGCGCCGTAGTCGGCTGCCACAAGTTCGCGCCATTCCACGGTGTACCCCAGTGCCCGAAGCTGCCCGATGAACTTCTGGAACGTCATGCCGGCCAGCTTCTTTACCGGCTTTCCTTTGCGCACTGGCCCCCACGTCTGGAACTCTTCAACGTTTTCGAGGATGATGACGCGCGGGCGCACCTTCGCCGCCCAGCGCAAGACGATCCACGCGAGGCCCCGGATCTTGCGGTCAACAAGCGCCGCGCCCTTTGCCTTTGAAAAATGCTTGCAGTCCGGCGAGAACCATGCCAGCGCCACCGGCCGCCCTCGGCAAACCGTCTCCGGATCCACATCCCAGACAGATGCCTGGTAATGCTCTGTGTATGGATGGTTCGCCTCGTGCATCCGGATCGCTGCCGGGTCGTGATTGATCGCCGCATTGACGATGCGCCCCAGCGCCAGCTCGATTCCCGTGGACGCGCCGCCGCCACCAGCGAAGCTGTCAACGATGATCTCGCCGTCAAGCGTCTCCTGTGTGCGCAGCATCATGCATACTCCCCCGGATCGCCGAGAAACCGGATCACGCCCTGACGCATCTGCACCCGGTACGGCTCCAGCTCCACGGCCGTCATGTACTTATGGCCGAATAGTTCTTTCATGTTCTTCCAGTCCTCCCACATGACACGATACACTGCGCGGCCGCGCAGGCACACCAGCACAAACGCCAGCGCGCCCATATTGGCGTGCGATTCCAGTGCACGCGCCTGCTCTTCCGTGACCGCACTTTTCTGAATGCGATCTTTGTCCGTGGCCTTGGCCTCAAACACGACGCTGCGGCCGCCGTCGATCGTGCCCTGAAAGTCCGGCTGCGCCTGCTTGGTGAAAACCGCCTCGAACGACCAGCAGCCGCTCGCGTTCTGATGCCGGCCGGAAATGACCTTGATCGGCTCCGGCGTCTTGTCGATTTCCGCGATGCCATGCGCCCGGTAATACGCACAGGCCGTGATGATCTGCGCCTCAAATCCTTCCCCGGTCGCACGGCTGATACTCCCCTGTGCCTGACGCGCCGGGTTTTTCGCCGACTCCTCGGCGTGGAAAAACTGCAGCG
>ERZ772883.1229-NODE-1229-length-20816-cov-50.538462_pt1 | contig 20816 bp, 20 predicted proteins | sample MGYA00580575_ERZ772883 | MGnify/ENA primary metagenome ERZ772883 (study PRJEB29015, sample SAMEA2737666) | human gut metagenome | biome: human gut; feature: human-associated habitat; material: faeces | place: China | collected 2012 ...
AGCACAGATGCGGCGAGTAAGAAATCAACCTGCGGGTTAAAGATAACATATAGAGCCTGCTCCAAGACAAGGATTTTTATCAGATTTACATATTTTATGCCCAATTCATCATACACTATATAATATAGCACCTGTTTCATTGGAGGGTCCTTAATGCAAGCAAAAACCAGACTCAACCTTTTCCGCTTTATCTTCATTTCGATTCTTGGAGTCCTGCTACACTTCACCTACGAATGGTCGGGAGACAATCCCGCAATCGGACTGTTCTCGGCAGTGAACGAGTCAACCTGGGAACACCTGAAACTTATATTCTTTCCAATGCTCCTGCTGACAATGATTGAATTTCTCTGGGCTCATATAAAAGATAAGTCCCTGCCGGAAAACTATCTTCCAGCAAGGACTGTCGGTATCCTGTCAGGTATGGCATTCATTGTGGTCGGTTTCTACACTCTAAACGGTGTACTGGGCAGGAATTATGAGTTTCTGAATATCGCACTTTATTTCGCCGGGGTTATGTATGCATTGCGCACCGAAAACAGATTAGAATCCAGGCAAATGTGCATAAATGACTACGTTTCCATGACTATCCTGGCAATTCTCGCGGTTGCATTCTTTGCATTTACCAACTATCCGCCTGAACTGGGGGTATTTGCGGTTCCTACAACAGATTAACCACACACATCAAAAGCACCACCTGCATTACAAGTATAAGTGGCACTCCAACCGAGAAATAATTCTTCCTTATCTTGTGCCTGAACACCACCATTCCAAGCAGAGCACCGATACTTCCACCGGCAAATGCCATACCGAGAAGGACAGCTATAGGTATCCTGTATCCGCCCTTGACCGCTCTGTATTTGTCAATTCCGAACATGACAAATGTTACAACACTCACTGCCGCAACGAACCACAATGTCCATCTGTATTCCACAAACACATCCCAGAATGCAAAGCTCCATTTGCCCACAGGTCTGAGCTTCCACGTCATGAACACCGCAAGCTCTATCACACACACGCACACAGTGAATACCCTCAGCATCATATTCGTCTTGGAGGCCGTCCGATCACACAGTGCAAATGCTATGATCATACCCGGAGCACCTCCGGCTATGGCTATGATCCCCAAAAGTACACTGAGCGCCTTATGACTTGTTCTCCTGCGCTTCGCGGCCGTCACTCCATCAAGGACAGCTCCTAGTATATTTATACATATCAGATATATGATCAACTTATCCATTATATATACCCACCTTGTCTACTGACATTGTATACAGACATTATATTCCATAAGGCATGACCATAACAAGTGACAAATTTCAAGAACTCGTGGCAAACAAAAAAGAGCAGAACTACGGCTGTATACATAGTTCCACTCTCCTATATTCTTCTACTGATCTGCGATGAGCACCTGCGGCTGAACCTTTCTGATGTTCCCCGCTCTGATAAATGCTACCACAGAGAATAACACGCTCATAAATACCAATGGTATAACCAGTGATATCACGCTTATACTTAAATTAAAACTGTATATTCCAAATGATTCAAATCCTGCCTTGAAGAATGGCTTGCTGACGATAAGTGCCAGAACTATACCAAGCAGCGAACCCACAACTGCCGTCACGATAAAGCGGACCGCAAGCTGGCATCTGAGTCTGAAGGATGTAAATCCAAGTGCCTTGTATATTCCGATATCCTTCTGCTCACGCATGAGAACCTTGCCACACACGATTATGACCGTGACTATCACGAATACAGCCCCTAACATATATGTGAGCAATGTGAGTCCCTGTATTGCAATGTTGACTGTACCCGCCACTCCTTCAAAATCATCCTTTGCTGAATGTATTGAATACGTGATGCCCTGATTATCGCCATATCTCTTATCTATCTCCTGGATTATCGCATCACATTCATCAGTATTGTCAAGATCATAACATATTCCTTTGCCGCTCCATTCCTCTTCATCTGAACTGCTTTTGGCAGCTCCACTGACACCAGACTCACTTACGGTCTCTTCGCTGGCAAACTTACTATATGCAGCCTTACTAATTGCAAAGTTCTTGCCCATATCATTTGCCGAATCGTATATGCCGGAGATCACCATCTTCCTTGCCACGCCGCCGCGCTTGACTGTGACTGTGTCACCTACGTTCATGTGAAATCCATCAGCCACATACTGGGTTATCAGCACTTCATTGTCATATGTGCAGGTTCTTCCCTTTCTTATCGTGTTGATCATATCAGGATCCTCCACTATATAACAATACATCTGCACATCATCGAACAGAAGGTACTCGCTGGACATTTGATATTTTCTATACGCTGTGTGTTCTGATATAACATTCTCTATATCCTTCTGCGTATCCTCATCGACAAACGAAGCAGTCAGGTCATACTTCGTGACTGAAAACATATCCACCAGCATATTCTGTGAATTAAACCAGCGCATCATATCGTTCATAAGTATCATGAACATGGCAAGTATAGCAGTCACTATGATGGCTGCGGCATACTGTTTCTTCTCAGATATAAACTGTCTGTATGCAAGACTCACACCAAGTTTCTGGCCTGAGACCGGAAGCTTCAGAACGCTTGAGAAATGTACACTGTCCCGTCCACCTCTTATCGCCTTTATAGGTGTGGCCTCGGATATTCTCCTTGTCTTCAACATGATAAATGCTGCTACCAGAAGCAGTATCGCCAATATGACACACAGCACAAGTCCTACATTAATATCAGACGGAACTTCAAGACCTGAAGAAGATCTTGTGGCACTATTTATGGTTTTTAGTATCGGAATGGCCAGTGGTATTCCAGCAAAGAGTCCAGCCGCCACAGTGCACATATACCCGGCAAGCAACGCCAGCTTCACCGATGCATTTGTCATTCCGACCGCCTTGAGTATTCCTATGTTCACAAAATCCATCTCTATACTGCTGCCGATGTTGTGTCCGAGAACTATCATGGCCGCCACCAGAAGCAGCACAACAAATATAAGCAGCACCGCGGAGAATACCTTTGTCATAAGAAGCATGTAACTTCCCGCCTGCTCCTTTGATAAAGTTATCCAGCAATATGACGCGAAATCACTCACATTATTCAGTTCTCTCTCAAACTCCATCTCCGTAAGCTCCAGGCCCGGCTTTTTATCTATTATGATAAGCTTTGACAATTCAAAGGATCTCTTGTCATCTTCCAGTCCGCTTCTATGATCTTCCGCAGCCTTTGCCCTGAAATCCGCAAAATCCTCATCTGAGATCAATATCGTCTTTATTCCCATGACCGAAGATCCCATATATGGATCCTCGAAAAATGACGCAACTTTGAAGGTATAAGAACCATTATCATTGCCCAGCTCGACTGTATCACCAATCTTGCAGTCATACATACCTATGAAACTGAACGGCACACTTACCTCGCCTTTTTCAAGCCGGCGATCTGTCATTTTGTTATCCACATCATACTGATCATATGTGAGCACGCTGTCTGTATCATTCAAAACGAAGCTGCTGCTGTTTCCGCCTTTTCCATTGCAGTCCTTAAGCAGCAGATATACAACATCTGTCGTTTTCACTTCCTGCACCGCATCACATTTGCCAATATTCTTTATTATCTTGTCTGCACTTGTTCCATAGGCATCCAGCCTGCTCTCCCCATAAAGTGCGCCAAGCATGTCTCCATAACCGGCCTCGTCCACAGCCTTCGAGTCATGCCTTATGGAATTTGTATAGTAGGAAAGCACTGAACAGAATGCCAGAGAAATGATAAGCATGAGCACGAACACACTTATATGCACGCCCTTGTTTCTTCTCATATTTCCTCGAAGCACCATCATGATATATCTCATTCCAGCACCTCCTACCACTGCATGGAACCAAGCCATGCATCTATCTGGCTCTCACGGCTCTTGCGGTCTTCTTCAATATATTGTGACAGCTTCAGCTCACCTATGACTCTTCCGTCCTCTATGTAGATGATCCTGTTCGCCCTGATGGCAGCCCTCACATCGTGGGTCACCATGAGTATGCTCTGTCCCTCCACGTTGAGCTCGGTGAGAAGATCCAGCACATCCTGAGTATTCCTACGGTTCAATGCGCCTGTAGGCTCATCCGCGAAAAGGATACCCGGACTGTTGATGACTGCTCTGGCTATGGCTCCCCTCTGCGCCTCTCCGCCAGATACCTGTGCAGGAAGTCTGTCAGCAGCACTTTCTATATTCATCTTTTTTATGAGTTCATCAGCCCTGTTCTCAGTCTCTTTTGTGCTCTTATTCTTATTCATATATCCCGGCACAAGTATGTTCTCTCTAATGCTGAGGTTACTAACAAGATGTATCTGCTGAAACACAAATCCAAACTCATACACCCTGAGTTCTGCCATGCGCTTCTCATTATATTCTGTTATATCCTCGCCATCATATATGACCTTTCCCGAAGTCGGTCTGTCCATTCCGGACAGACTGTAAAGCAGTGTGGATTTTCCCGAGCCTGACGCACCCATGATGACTGTAAAATCTCCCTTATAGATATCCAGATCCATGTTGTTGAGCACATGATTCTGCACACCCTCACTGGAAAAGCTTTTGCAAAGGTCTCTTGCCTGAAGTATTATATCTGCCATTTTTCTCTCCTTTTTATAGTTGTAGCACGGGGGCATTCAGACATCCTCTACAGATCTTCACCTCGCCACCGTGCTACAACCATATCACCCTATTTATTAACAAGTCCTTAACAAACCTTTCTTGCTGCAAAATATAACACTACCTCCAGGCCATCAGCATGATTTACAAGTTCCACATCTCCGCCCATTCTGTCCATGAGATAATGGACAATAAATAGTCCAAGGCCCGCTCCAGGTTCATCACCGGAGTTTTCCCCTCGATAAAACTTCTCATATATGAACGGCATATCCTTATCCGGGATTCCTGTTCCATGATCCTTTATGGACAGACTGTATACCATATCAGCGCCGCTCACATGGACATTCCTTGGAAGTTTTTCGGGCGATATACATTCCGTAACAATACTTATCTCTGTGTCTCTGGCATACTTTGCCGCATTGGACAAGATATTCTCTATCACCTGAACCACTCTTTCAGAATCTGAATGCTCAAGCACTGCCTCGGTTATATCTCCATTCACCACGATATTCATACCAAGTCCTATATCTGACAGGATCTGTTCCAGCAGAGGTTTTATCTCAACCTCATCACTCTTCACCACCAGTCTGTCCAAATCATGCAAGGAATGAATAAACATGTCATTCGTTATTGACGTCACCTCATCACATTTCTTCATGATGACCGACGCATACCTCTCCCTGCGCTCCTGGGTGGCATCCATATTCATGACCAATGCCTCCGCATATCCTCTTATGGATGCGATCGGAGTCTTTATATCATGTGACAGCGTGGCTATAACTGTCTTGTTGTTCTCTATCGCTTCCTGCTCTCTACGCCTTGCATGCACTATCTCCGTTCTCATATGGTCAAATGCCCACGTGAAGCTTCCGAACATATTTACCCGTCTGTACTTAAGTTCGGTGTCCATATCCCCTGCTGCCAGATGTGATGCATAATCCTCCAGCTCGTCAAATGGTCTGAGAACACACACGTATATGTACAGGAATAATACAATCACAACACACAAGACAACGATATACATGATCAATATATTTCTAAGTCCTGACTTGCCGGTATCTAGCTTTTGTTCCCTGAGCTCATTCATTACAGCGTCAAGCTTTTCGTCAGCATCTGTGGATCCCGAATCATACAGTTGTTTCACTTCATTCAGTTCCACTATATACTGCCCATATTCATCATCTTTTATCCGCCGTGTCTCGTCCTGCTTCTCCCTGTAGAACAGCCAACCAAAAACTATGGTTATAGCGCACATGAACACGATCAGCATTTTTATTATATTGTTTCTTACTGAATGTCGTTTCATATAAACTCCCTACAGCTGCCAAGTGGACATCCACCTTACAAGCTCATATTATCCTCACTGTCTTTGTCTATTCACTATCTCCCAGCACATAGCCCGTTCCCCATATCGTACGGATAAGCTGCGGATGTGAAGGATCTGTCTCAAGCTTTTCTCTGAGCCACCTCACATGCACCGCAACCGTGGATGGCTCCACATCACTGTACAGCCCCCACACGGCACTCATGATCTGTTCCTTTGTCAATACCCTGCCTCTGTTCTCTGCCATGTATACAAGCAGGTCAAATTCCTTCGGCTTCATATCCACATTACTTTTGTTTCTGCTCACAGTCCGTGCGTGCCTGTTGATCTCTATCTCTTTCCCGTCTGTGTTCAGGGTCAACATCTCAGACTTATTGTCATCAACACCATAAGTTCTCCTGAGTATCGAACGGATACGAGACATAAGCTCTTTCAGTGAATACGGCTTTGCGATATAGTCATCTCCACCCATATCAAGGCCATTCACCTTGTCATCCTCACTCGTCCTTGCACTTGCAAATATGATTGGCACCTGCGAAGTATGCCTGAGTTCTTTACAGAATGAGAAACCTGTACCATCGGGAAGATTGATATCCAGAAGTATGAGATCACATTTGTTATCTGTCAGCACTTCATATGCATCGTCTATGCTGGCTGCGTACAGAAAAGCATAGCCGTTGTCCTCCAGCATATCCTGTATCAGCATAGACAGATCAGCGTCATCATCCACTATAAGTATTGTTCTCTTGTCTGTATGCTTTTCTGTCATCCTATACCCTCCAATATCTTCACTGTAGACAATTCATATTATATGACTCTAAACTGCCCACATATCGTCTGTAATATCATCCGCAAGCAGTGCATACAGCCAACTATTTTTCTTTATTCACCAGCATGTCATATGTAACACCATATTTCTCCGCTATGTCACTGGCGTATGATCTGCCAGCGGGCGGCGCTATCTCGATCTTGTAAGATCTTTGTGAGCCCTCGTTGTGTACGATCAGCGAATATACCTTGCCCTCTGTACGCCCTTCATTCATCTCATCCACATCAAAGCCCAGCTTATGCATATGGGTGTTGTATATCGTTCTCGTTCCCTTTGTCAGAATCGCTCTCACGGAATCTCTGGCTATATAATAGCCCTCCTCAAATGATGTGGTTGAAAACGTCTCATTGAGAAGTATCAGGCTGCCGTCACCCGCACCGTCAAATATCTCCTTAAACCTCTTACACTCCTCACCAAGTCTTCCAAGATCCAGGGTCTTGTCTTCGTCAGCAGGGAAATGCGTAAATACGCAGTCCACAGGAGCAAATTCAAATTCATCACCCGGGATATATATACCGCCCTGAGCCAGTACAAAAAGCTGACCTATCGTCTGGGTTATAGTCGTCTTGCCGCCTCTGTTGGCACCTGTGAGGATATACACTCTGTGCTCGCTGTCAAAGTCCAGATCATTGGTCACTATGTGATCAGACTCCTCCGTATCAAATGCCGCAAGCTTGATATTATATACGCCACAAGCCTTCATATAATATCTGCTCTTGGAATTGGCTTCCTCAGATGTACCTGCGTCCGGCTGATATGCAGAGTTCACAACCCTTGCCTTGGAAAATACCGCACCTCTGCTTTGCAATTTTTCTATATACTCAGCCCATCTTATATAGTATGTAAGCTCCGGTATGAGATCCGTCATGTCTGTGATGGTTATGGATACATATTTATTGAGCACCTGTCTCATTTTCTTCACTATCCCGGACACCATATGTCCCACTACTCTGTCCGTATATCTGGTCACATCCTTTGCCTGGTCGCCCTCAGGTATTCCGCCAATTCCGGCAGCAGCACCTGCCACGGTACCCACAGCGGCAGTCTGCACCATCTGCTGCATAGGAGCGTTCACCTGAAGCTCACTTCTTGCATCAAATGGCTGGAACTTATAATCTCCCTTCCACTGCGCCTCATTGCTGATCCTGTCTCTGGTTACTAGATGATCATAGAAATTACTGAGGACACCACCTCTGGTGAAGTATTTATTGTTCACTGATATAAGGCCTACGCCCTCAGCTTCAAATCTCTCATTCAGATTGATTCCAACCGTTATACTCTTTATCTCTGAGGTATCAAATTTCAGTTTGGATATATCTTCCTTAAGTTCACCAAAACCATTATCACTATATATTCTCTTCACATAATCCCTGAGCCCGGCAAATCCGTCAGAGTGAAGTTCATACTTATTAAGACATTCATATAGAGCATCAACACACTTGATATAATCGCCTATCTCATCAAGCCTGTGCATCAGCTCCCACACACTTGCACCTTCATCGTATTCGCGGCGAAAGCTTCCGTAATCCTTCAGAAAACTTATCCTGTTGAGGGTCTCCATCATATCTTCCCTTAACTGTTTATGGTCAAGAATGTCCTCAAATATATCACATCTGTACCGGGTCACCTCCGGATCCTCATACATCTGCGACATAACGCGCATTATATAATTCTGTTCTGCCTCCTTGGATGACAACTGCCTGCATATCATGTCCAATCCCAGATCATGCATGGTCACAGGGCTCAGTATTTTGGACAAATACTCGCCATCCGGAACCAAAAGGCTGTATTTTCCAGTTGCTTTTTCTCCCATATCTATACCTTTCAAATCATAATGTCAGAAACCTCTCCGACTAACTCACACTATCGTTCTTCCATCTGTCTCTGTTCTACTTTCTGCCAATTACCTTCATATACGCCGCAACCATCTCCACTACGCCGTCCACGCCGAGCTTCACCTCGTCAAGGCACAGATCATAATGTCCTGAATATCCCCAGTTCTCTCCTGAGTAATAGTCATGATAGCTTCTCCGCCTGGCATCAGTCTCCTCCACAAGACCCTTTGCCTTTGATTCTGATATACCATGCTTGTCCATTATCCTCTTAATTCTGCTGGTCTTATCTCCGCACAAGAATATTCTCACTGCATCGTTCCTGTTCTTGAACGCATAGTCCGAGGCTCTTCCCACTACAACTCCATCCTGTCCGTCAAGCAATCTCTCAAGTGCCTCCTCCGGGGTCCTTCTTCTCTTCACGACAAAGTCATCTGACACCGACTGCATCATGGAATCTATCGCTTTCTCTCCAAAGAAAAACGGATATTTATCGTACACACCATTCTCCTTTGCCAGCCTTATTATCTCTTTTTTCGTGTAGCAGGCTATGCCATATTTTGAAGCAAGTCTTGCTGCCACCTCATCGCCGTCACATCCACATTCTCTACCTATTGTAATTATCATTATGTGCACCTCCGCTCGTTCATTATTATATATATAGAAATGTCTCATCTCTATAACTCATCAAACAACACACCCTCATTATATTACAATATAGCTGCAGCTGCATCCTGTAACTTGCAATATCTACCGCTTTAGAATCCCCGCTCCATACATATAAAATTCTTATTGGAATTCCCGTTCCATACATATAAAATGCTTATCAAAAAGATCACACTCTCCAACTGTTTCAAAGCCAATCTTGACGTATGTCGAAAGCGCCACCACATGTCCCTCTCTGACAAGTATATGAACGCCCTTCATGCCTCTGCTTTTCAGGACATCACAGGCATAGTTCATCATAGTCTTCGCAATCCCCTGGCCCTGCATATCCTTTCTGACGCACAGCCTTGAAAGTTCTCCCGATGGAGCCAGATCTGCTCTCCAGCACGTAAGTGCCTCAACAGCATCGTCGTGATCTATGGATATTGTGGCTACGATTTCCTCTTTATCATTCTTCATAACAAACAGATCATCGTTCTTCAGGTCAAATGCTATGGTATTCTCGTCAGGATAATTCTCGCTCCACTCACACGGTCCGCCTATCATGGTGTGATAAAGTGAGAGCAGCTCTTCTTTGTCTTTTGGTGTTGCATTTATTATCTTCATATGTCTGATCCCTTTCTAAAAATGATTACAACAAATCAAGCAGTTCTTTATTGTATATACTATCATCCAGTTCTGGTTCATTCCAATCTGACGCACACATCTCTGAGAATCTTAGAACTGCATTAGCTATCTTAAAATCATCCTCATCTGTACTAAGCAATAGTTTTAACATCGTATATATTTTATTACAAACATCAATATTAATTGCTTTCATACAACTATCCGGTATACCTCTAAAATAGTCTTCCCCTTCGCATTCCCCCGCATGTACATCCTCTATCTTTCCATTTCTGTATACAGCCACACTTAATGCTTTTGCCAACCTTTTCAACACAATATCTCGTATAATTCCTTTTCTTTCAATAAATTTTATTTCTTCATCCGTTTTTAATTTCTTAATCTCGTTTACTACTTCTTTTTCATACAAACTGTATATAGTTTCAAATACCATTATCTTCATACCTCATTATTGTCAATCTATTGTTAATCATAAAGTAATCTATCACTTTCTTTTTTAACGTATCGATTTCGATCCCTTTAAGATGAATAATATTTTTCTCACTCCACTATTCCCTCACCGTATCCTGTGAAAAATACTCCTTAAGCAGAGTTATTATCACCCTCTGGCTCTCCCTGTTATGTGTGATCGCATAGTATGTTCTGCCAAACTTCGCTTTCCGCTCTTCCTCACGAATTCCAATCTCCGTCCCTTTTGAGGTAACCCGCTTAGTCTTGCTGCCATCATCCATGTCCAGTTCTTCAATGTAGCCATTTTGCTGTAGCAGACCATTGATAAATGCCGCTGTCAGCTTTTTCATGCCTGTGATTCCCTGTTTCTGATTCAGTTCATTTATACGATTCGCCAGCTCAGAAACAATACATTCATCGACGATCTCCACATCATCAAGAATGTTCGGATCAATATAGAACTCTTTCTTCCTGACTGTTTTCTCTTTTCTGCGCTGCTTTTCCGATTCCACACCTTGTGTCCCTAAGTCACCAAGATTGTCAGAATCCAAAGCTTCCGCTTTCATGCTCTCCACATATTCCGTATGTGCAAGGCAGAATTCGTCTATAATCTCTGCAAATGTCTCTCCATAACTCTCCGTCTTCTGCACTCCCATACCATATACGTTCTTCATATCCTCTCTGTTTCTCGGCAACTTAATGCACATATCCTTGAGAGTCTTATCCGAACAAATGATAAATGGCGGCACATTCTGCTTCCTTGCAAGCTCCAGGCGTCCAGCCCGGAGAAGTTCAAACAGTTCCATTCCCTCATCTGTCAGATCAGCCATCACCGCCATCTTTTTCACAGCACGTTTGTCAGTTATGTATGACTGCTCTGTCTCTTCCTCCGTCACAACACAATTACTGCATTTGTCACATGTGCAAGGGCTTTCATCTCCAAAATACCTCAGTATATACTGTCTCAGGCACTGATCCGTTTCACAATAACGTATCATTTGATTCAGCTTCCGCTGGTCATTTGCCCGCAGTTCATCATCGTCTATTCCTGCATTTGCAGAACTAACCTTATGTTCTAGCAAACGCTTGTTTATCATGATATCCTGCTTTGAGAAGAACAGTACGCACTCCGCTTCCTCACCATCACGTCCGGCTCTTCCAGCCTCCTGATAGTAATACTCAAGGCTCTGCGGCATATTATAATGAAGCACATACCTCACATTTGACTTGTCGATACCCATGCCAAATGCATTTGTCGCCACCATCACACTGAGCCTGTCATATGTGAAATCCTCCTGACTCCTCTTGCGATCCTCCATCGATAATCCGGCATGATACCGGCCGGCAGATATTCCATGTGCCACCAACAATTTGTGTACCTTCTCCACATTCTTCTTGGTAGCACAATATATGATCCCGCTCTCTCCCTCATGTCTCTTGACATAGTTCAATACACTGTTGTCCGTCTCACGTCCGCCTTTCCTGTTCACAACCTTGAAGAACAGATTCGGTCTGTCAAATCCTGTGACAATCGTGACAGGAGATTCAAGTCTAAGATTCTGGACGATATCCCGCCTTACTATATCTGTTGCTGTAGCGGTAAACGCACTCACAACAGGGCGCACTGGCAGCTTATCTATAAAATCCGCTATTTCCAGATAGCTTGGTCTGAAATCCTGTCCCCACTGGGATATGCAATGAGCCTCATCAACTGTCACCATTGCAATACTTGCCTTGCCGGCAAAATCCAGAAACTGCGCAGTGCCAAGTCTCTCCGGGGTAACATACATGAGTGTATATCTGCCCTGTCCGGCATATTCCAAAGCTTTTCTGATCTGTCCTTCTGTCAATGTACTATTGATATACGCAGCGTGAACTCCCGCCTGGTTCAGTGCCTTAACCTGGTCTACCATAAGTGATATTAGCGGTGAGATAACTATCGTTATGCCCTTACCGGAAGCACCCATCATGAGTGCAGGGAGCTGATAACACAGCGACTTACCCGCTCCGGTTGGCATGATTCCAAGTACATCCCTGCCTGCAAGTATTCCATCTATAAGCTCCTGCTGCCCTGCTCTCAGACTGTCATATCCAAAATAGTGTTTTAATGTCTCCTGTAAATTCAATCTATGTCCTTTCCAGCCTCTTCAAGCTAAAATAAATAATATTTACAAATCCGAAACCTCCGCCTCAAATGTCTGTTGACTTTTTCTTTAGCATGATTTATTCTTTACTTATTAAGAAATGGGTTTTCTACTGGGTAGGGTTTTACACCTGACAAGGCTTGCTCGTTTCTTTTTTTATTTCTAAAACATCGTACAGATACATTTTCCCAGAAGTGGCATGTCTGATCAATAATCTTGCACTAAACACATTGTATCGCTCAACCTCACCACTTTCATCGTAAACCGGTAACGCAAATCTGGTATCATATCTATACCATCTTTAGGCGTTTGCAAAACGCCACAAACCGCATAAATACGGCATTTTTGTTACTAAAATCAAAAATCTCCTCATGGTTTGTGATATAATGGAATTGTTCATAAACCATAAACCACGCCCCGAAAGGAGACATACCTATGATACCACAAAAACAACTCACTTTGACAGATATTTTTGAGGATTCCCTTTTGCTCGTCTTTCTACATTATTCTAGGTATCTCAGGGAATTCTGTGATTTTACTAAAATTCCGGACACTTCCAAAATTACCCGTTTTAAACAGGACTTCTTTCCGTACTTACAATCTGTTTTTGACAATCTTGTAGATGTCACCGTCTTCTTCTAATCTTATTACCAAAAATGCATGATGACCTTATTTACTACTTAATGCCTTTGTTTTACGACCTTTCACTATATTTTACCTATGTTCTATCCTGTACCTCCAAACATTCCACAAATAAGTTTTTAAGGCGATTAATTATCAAACCTTAGAGTACGCCCAATTTTTATTAAACTACCAGTTGATTGACCAATCCAGGTAAAAAGATGGATAATCATAATATATATTACAGAATATAGAAAGATGAGGTGGAAGCTTGTATGGATGGTTCAATGCTCAAGAAAGAAATACGTGTATATTCAGACAAATATGATATAGAAGGTGTCATAAAGGACTACGGCATGGTGATCAAGCTGGTATTTTCATATAACGGACGCAGGATAGTGATGGGAATGTCCAGACCATTTCCAGGAAGTAGCTATGAGCTTCTGGGACGACAGATCATCGATTCCTATGTGAACAATTTGGTAAATGATAACGAAAAGCTCATGCTTCACTACTGGTATGTTGAGTCATTTGTATCAGAAGGCGAACGATACCAGATGGGACACGGCGTCGTAACCGGACATCAAAGACTCACAGATGGCACATGGATCCATACTTCGGTTGTAAATGATATACATGTAGATACCGAGGCCGAGGAGCTTGTTGTCACAACTATGAACAGCGTGTATCGCTGTCCTCTTGCGTACTGCGACTGGGAACATCAGGATGAATACTCAGAGGTTATCCCTGACTATGAAGTCCTGAGTAAGAAATATAAAGGAATGGACACGCTGCTCAGACCTGTTATAGAACCGGGAAAAGTTCTTCTTGTACTTGCCAATTTCTGTGAGTATTACTTTCATTCACTGTATTATGTGCCAGAAGATTCTGAAGACAACACTCCCTGCGAATATTCGGCATACCCGCACGTCGGAACATTTCAGGACAGTTTTCTGATCAGCGCATACAATAAAGGTCAGGAATGCAATGAGCTTGTTGATGTGAGATATTTCCCGCATTATCAGAATATCGAGTTCTACTCCGAATATACAGACGAAAAGCCATTATATGTAGAAAATATCGGCTACAGCGTGATCTATGTACAGTCAAGTGCCGGAACGATCAAGATTGCCCCTGGTGAACGCAAGGAAGTTACACCTGAGAACACCGAGAAAGAGCCACCTGTTCTTCCGGATGGCGATCTGTATCCTGCGGGGGTATACTAATTTATCTCTCATCTTCGAAACTATGAAAATTGCAAATGCCAGCGCATTTTATGCGCTGGCATTTACTATCTGTAACTCTATCCTATCAAGTTCAATTTATATCATATACACTTCTAAGTCTCAGCTTATCCACACTTCCACTTATAACCTTTACAGTCTTCGAATCTGCATTCAGGTCAAAATAGTTATCCGACAGGATAAGATCCTCATTCTGGTTCAGAATCTCCACACTCTTCGCATAAGCATCCGCACTGACTGTGATATAGTCGCCATCCACTGTCGCCTGCAAATGAGGCTCCTCGTAGCAGAAATACTTCGGATATGAGAATATGATAGTCCCCTCTGATATTACCTGTCCTTTCATACTTGCCTGATAGCTCACGTACTGGTGGTAAATGTCGATACCAGGAAGTTCAACCTTGTCAAGCCATACGCTCGTCAGCGCTGGCGCAGTGATCTCCTCCTCGTGAGATTCAAGAACACGAGCTGACGCATCCCTCAACTGCCAGAACACAAGTATTTTCTCTGTGTTCATGGTTTCATTTGCCACGCAGAGGCGTATGGACTTCGGGAATTCAAATGGAAGTCTCACCAGCTCCTGTCCACTTCCAAGCATGCCCTCCTCTTCACAGGAGATCATGATCGGAGCAAAGAAACGTCTTGCATAATAGTGAAGTGCCTTTAAGCGCTGGCAATAGTCCACACTGGACCAGGATGCAACCGGCCAGCAGTCGTTGAACTGCCAGTACACCGCTCCCATGCACCTGTCATCATTTCTGTTTCTTCGAAAATGCTCGACGCCATACCTGATGGCATCCGCCTGCAGAAGCTGCGATGCGTAGATAACCGTCTCAAAATCAGACGGATATCTATATGTCTGCTGCATATAATTCATTATCTTTCCATTTGCCGAACCATTTCTCTGATGCCTCTCCATAATGTATGAAAAGATATTCATATCACGCTCATCATCCGTAAATGTCTCAACAGTCTTCTTTGAAGGAAATGACTGGAAACCGAATTCGGAAAGATATCTGAAGTAGAACTTTCTGTACTCAGAAAATGGCTTATCGCCATGCCATACATCCCAATAATGCACATCGCCACGGTTCTCGTCTCTCGGATCATCAAAAGAACCACCTGAGGACGGGCTCGCTGGCCAATAAAATACCTGTGGAGCATACTGCTTCATGATCTTAGGGAGAATTCGCTCGTACATAATAATATAGTCCCGAACCTCGCTATCCTTGCTCACCCAGTTTCTCTCCTTAACAAACTGCTCCATCTCGTTATTGCCACACATAAGCCCGAGTGATGCATGGTGGCGAATCCTCTTTAAGTTGTCAATAAATTCCGCGGTGATATTTGCCTCGAATTCTGGTGTGAGATCGTAGACAGCACACGCAAACATGAAATCCTGCCACACCACAAGTCCCATCTCATCACACATATCATAGAACCAGTCGTCCGGATAATAACCGCCGCCCCATACACGTATAGAATTGAAGTTCGCAAATACCGCCTTCTCTAGCAGAGTCCTTGTGGTCTCAGGTGTCACACGTCCAAGGAGATGGTCCTCCGGAATGTAATCCGCACCCATGGCAAATATATTCACGCCGTTTACACAGGTGGCAAATCTCTCACCCCATTTGTCCTTTGTACGATCCATAGTTATTGTCCGCAGGCCGATCTTTCTCGTCCAGTTGTCAACCACCGTACCATCATCTTTCACAAGGTCAACGGAAACAGTGTAAAGGTTCTGCTCACCATACCCACGCGGCCACCAGAGCTGTGGGTTGTCTATATGTATTGTCTTGCTGTAAGAACCCTCACACGTGATTTCTATTTCATTTTTTGATTCCATAGAGTCTATCGCAGCCTCATTGGATTCACTTGTAAATGTATATATATTCTTCGTGATATCTTCATTTAATATTCTATTTATAATTTCGTTTCCAGCCGGATCTACTACTCTAACTTTTACACTCAGTTGTCCCGTCTCTGATCCAGAACCAATATACTTCCGGGCAAATTCTATCTCCGGCTTTATATCAAGTTCCACTGAGTCATGCCCATGATACTGCAGGATTTCTACAGAATCTATCCGTGCGGTATCAATGCCAAGCAAGCTGACCGGCCGCCATATTCCTGCATCAGGAAGGTGAGCGCCCCAGTCCCAGCCAAACATGCAGTGAGCTTTTCTGATATGTACAAATCCGTTCATGGCATCCTCGGTTCCCCGTGTTGGAGCCTTCGCAAATGCATCTGCGATGAACTTTGTCGGCGAATAAAAATATACACTTAATATATTATCCGTCTGCTTCAGGATATCCTTTACCGAATACTCCCATGTCCTGTGCATATTGTCGGCATGTCCAAGCTTCACACCATTGAGCGTGATATCCGCAATGGTGTCCAGCCCTTCAAACCGAAGGATAACCTCATCCGATCCCAGCAGCTCATCATCACACGAAAAGCTGGTGCGGTACTCATAATCGTAATCCATCAGCTTCAGTGCTTCTATCTCATTGTCCTTCCAGAACGGATCTTCCATCTTGCCCGCCTGCAGCAGATCCCCATACACCGATCCCGGCACTGTCGCCATAATCCATTCGCCATCGCCTACGCGATGCATTTTCCAATTGTTGTTTACATCAATTTTTTTCATTTTTTCTCCATGGGGACGTTCCTTTTGTCACAAAGAGTGTCCCTCTGTATTAATTAATTGGGGACGTTGCTTTTGTCACAAAGAGCGTCCCCTGTATTATAAAATCGTGACATGGGGACAGTACTCGTGACAAAAGCAACGTCCCTACTACAGCATCTTCTCTGTCCACTCTTTCTCTTTAAATCCAGTCAGCACGAAACCTTCAGCAACGACAAGCGGTCTCTTCACCAACATGCCATTTGTCGCAAGAAGCTGCAACTGCTCATCCTCACTCATGTCCGGAAGCTTGTCCTTCAGTTTCATATCCTTATACAGCATGCCACTCGTATTGAAGAATCTCTTGAGCGGAAGTCCACTCTTCTCATACCATTTCTTAAGTTCATCATATGTAGGATTATCATCCACAATGTGGCGCTCCGTATATTTGATCTTATTCTCGTCCAGCCATTTCTTTGCCTTCTGGCAGGTTGAACATTTCGGGTAACATATAAATTCCATCGTCTTTTCTCCTTTTCTATTTGGCTTATTGCTGCAAGCCTCAATTTCATCATATCAGGTTGCTTAATGATTTTCTTCCCAATATTTCTGACAAATGTCGCACATCCCCATATCATTTACTCTCAGTGGCGAAAAATACTTCTTTATGTTTCTTGAAAATACTGTGTCATATTCCCCATTGCCATCCCGCGAAGTAATCTTGTACGGCATATCCGGGTTATAGCCCATGGATCCGCAACAAATGCAGGTATTCATCCATTTTGCCATCTTGGGGTATTGTTTCAGGTAGTTTAGGGCTTCGTTTTTTCTGTCCATGGGGGCTCCTTATCTTCTTTATCCCTTTCAGGCAATGCTAAATGCTGCATTGGCTATATTACAGCCTCATTTTCTTTATGCTCATTTACAGAAAGATTTTCCATCAAATCTTCACCAATTTTATAGCCGGATAACTTATCGATTGCCATTTGAACCTGAAACTCATTTAGCTCGATCTCAACATCATGAATGTCTCCGTTTCTTGGCAGTCTGACATGAATAACTGCAAAATGCTGATACTCCTCCGTATTATAAATTCCATCCTCATACTTCTTAAGGCGTACTATATTTCTTGATATTCCTTCCACCAATCGATAATCTATTGCATATATTTTTTTCTCTGTGAATCCATGTAAATGTGTAGTTCCAAATGCTAATGCATTTGTTTTATAGAAAAGCATCTGACTTTTTAAATATGACGCTTCAATCTCCTCATAATCAATATCGCCCTTCAACCACTTCCGTACCGGCATTCCTATATACAGTGAAAACTCTAGCCAAAACAAGAATCCGAATAGGCAAAATCCTATGATAGCCATATAATAACGCCCTAAAGGAATAAGACACAAGGTACAAAACATTAGGAACAATGGCAATATCATTTTGACAAGATATTCCCGTCTTTGAAATCTTTTTAATAAGTCCAGTTCCATGCTTTGATATTTAGGTTTCTCAAATGTGTGCTCATTGAGATAGGCTACATATTTCTCATGCCACTCAGGGCTTTCAAAATAACTGCCATTCATATATTGTGCTTTCATCTCACGAGCTTTCGTATCTGCTTTACTTTCCTTGCAATACGCATAGAGCAAATATGCAATGAGCATCGGACAAACAATGCATGCCGCACATTTTCCAGCCATATCTCCTATGACAAAAAACAGAAATAGTCCCAGAAGAACCGTAAAAACAATATACACAACCAGTGCTTTCCTGGTCATAGCGAATGGAAATTTGTCATTTTTTCTCATATATTCCTATTTTCTCCAACTACGAACTCATTTCACAACAATGGGTACAACTATTCACGTACACATTATCCGTCAGGACCACCTAAATACCGCATAAAGTCATGGTTTCTTGCTTAGCAAGCAACTGCAATAACCATTTGAAGATTATAATGCTTTGTATCACGCGACACCTGACGGGAACCTTCGGTTTGAACTATCCGGAAATTCCGGATAGTTGCCTCTTCCTCAAGTTCTGAGTCGGAATAAATCTTCTTAATATGCTCATTGATTGTACGAACATCCACATCATACAGCGTGGCCATCATCTTCTGTGTCAGCCATATATTCTCATCCTCATAGCGCATTTCAAAACTGTCCTGCTGGTCGCCAACAGAGGCAACATAGGTTAGGTATTCTGCTGCACTGGAACTGATAGTAATTTCGTCTTTTTTCTTTTTCAAATAGGAGGCCTCCTTTTGTTATTTCTCTTTTAAAAATTAAAAGGGTTAGTTCTTCTATAAAACACTGTATTTGCTGAACAGACGTAAAAAGAATTGTTTTAAATCATCTAACACCGCTTCTTTTTTCTCCTCATTTGAATCTGCACCAATAAATTCATATCCACCAAAACGGTATACATCATAACCGAACAGTGTCATTTCTCTCTGAGCTCGAACCATTTCACTGTATAGTCGAGGTGATGCATAATTCCCTTCTGCGTAATGTTGCTTACCATCAATTTCAATAACCACACGGTCTTTATGCGAGAAAATCATCAGGAAGTCCATCTTTTGATGTTCAAATAGCTTGTATCCTCTTTGTTTAAGAGTCTGTGGATCATAATACAAATACACCTGAGGTATCAATGCGGGCAAATCTTTACCAAGTTCCTTTTTTAAATTATAATATGCCTGCAACATCCAGGTTTCAGGACCACTTTTGGCTCCCTGTGCTTTAAAACTCGTATCTAAACATTCGCACAAACGTTTTATAAAAACGATTTCTCTGTTTTCATCAATATTCTTTTCCTCTGCATACCAATCAACAAGGTCATTCCACATCACTCCAGTAGACGGAATTGGACGATTATATATCAAACACTGATTTTCATTTTTTGTTATTCTTATATCATTATTCAAAGCATCATCAAAAGCAATTTCCGGCTTATATTTAGCCGCAAAAATAATATTCTTAACTTCACCCTGAACGCCTATTCTAGTCGAAATACATTTATAAAAATTCTTATCTCCAATCGTATCACTAACAACAAGTTTATATCCGTCGTGATCAATATATCTATTTACCACATTTGCTAGTTCTATATTAGGGATAAGTTCACTTCTTTCTTCTTCATCATTCCATCTCCAATGATGAATATTAGGATTAACGTATTGCTCAAGGAAAAACATAAACTGGTCATCTGACAAGCTTAGGTAATCGATTATAGAATCCAGCAAATAACTTTCTGGCCAATCATCAAATCTGTCCATGTGCCTCGCTATTTCTGCTATATCACTATCAGTTAGTGAAGGACAGACCCATTTTGCAAATTCATGATATTCTTTATCACCAGACATACTACCTAATGCTAATATTGCATCAATTGTAGAGCGTCGAGTTTCGTCTATTATCTTATGCACTTCTTCATTCGCTCCACTCATAAAACTCTCCTCCAATCACTTAAACATATCATCATTCCAAACAAGTTTTACCAAATCAACGAGAACAGCAATTCTCTCAGTAATCTCATTCTTACCAAATGATGCATAAGCTTTAAATCCAAGAGAATTGTCAGCAATAAATTTCTTGAATTTAGGGTTATTCTGGTACGCTAATTCACCAAGTGATTCCGTGTAGATATTGCCTTCGTTAGAGCAATACTTCTTAAGCTTATAATCATATTTTGCATCATTTAAGCTTGCATTGATGCTCTTGTGAAGAAGTAATAAAGCACCGATGCTATTTCTCCAACGTCTAAAATCATCTTGGTCAGAATACTCTGCCGTAAACCATTCATAATGGTCTGTAAT
>ERZ772883.1239-NODE-1239-length-20681-cov-16.145932_pt1 | contig 20681 bp, 17 predicted proteins | sample MGYA00580575_ERZ772883 | MGnify/ENA primary metagenome ERZ772883 (study PRJEB29015, sample SAMEA2737666) | human gut metagenome | biome: human gut; feature: human-associated habitat; material: faeces | place: China | collected 2012 ...
CCAACATGGTCAAGACCGATTTCTTTGAGGCACGCAGTACCGCCTACGCCAAGAGCACTGCACTGACGGACGACCTTTGAGGTGAGCCTTCGCGGCGGTGACCTTGCCGCACGGGAATCAAAAAACGGTCTTGCAGCCCGCTTGGGTTGCAAGACCGTTTTTTGAAATATCTGTGTTTCCGCGTCGGTGATGGCAATGCTCCCGGACGCGCGTCCTTAGCTGGAACGGCAGGCGCTCTCTGATTGCTTCAGTCCTGCCGGATGAATTTGTCCGCCGTGGCGCGGCAGATCGGGCAGATGAAGTCCTCGCGGAGCGTTTCGCTCTCGTGGACATATCCTTGATTTACTGGACAGAATCCTTGAAGGTCTTGCCAGCCTTAAAGGCGGGAGCTTTGGAAGCGGGAATTTTGATCTCGGCACCGGTAGCGGGATTACGCCCAATATGGGCAGCGCGTACCTTGGCCTCAAAGGTGCCAAAGCCCACCAGTTGCACCTTGTCGCCCGCTTTTAAGGCATTCTCCGTAGCGGCGACAAAAGCGGTCAATGCGGCTTCACAGTCCTTCTTAGAAAGACTGCTGATTTCAGCCATGGCGGCAATCAATTCGGTTTTGTTCATCGTGTGTACTCTCCTGTTGTTGTATTATGTATGGAATGCTGTTATTATAGAGGATACAACAGAATTTGGCAATATGTTTTTGTCGAGCGATCCCGCACGGAAGCAAGGGACAACTCTTTTCGGATACACACGGCGCCTGCGTCGGTATTTAAGAAATCAACAGTGATTGTCAAAGAGAAATATAGGAATTATATGGTTAGGACACCGACTTCGACGCGGGCGAGGATGTGCTGTCCGTGGACGAGGAAACGCTGAAGGCCGATCCGAAGGCACTGGGCGGGAGCAGTCTGAACGATTTCCGCGCGCTGTATGCCCCCATGAAAGCGGAGGACAGCACGGAGGTCGGGCGCCATGTGCGGACCGTGCAGGCGCAGTGGAGAAAACGCGGCGTGAGCTTCCGCGACAGCGAGAGGATACGCCTCATCACGATATTCTTCCATGATAAGCCGACCGAGGAGGGATCTCTGCTGTTTGTCGGGCATGTGGGCGTGCTGCTGTGCGCGGAGGACGGGACGCTCTATTTCATCAAAAAGGTGGCGTTCCAGGAGCCTTACCGACTGCTGCGCTTTACTGACCGAACGGCGCTGAGCGACTATCTCATGGGCAAGTATGACATCTCGTGGGGGCAGGACACCGCCCGGTCCTTTATCATGGAGAACGACACGCTGATGGAGGGATGGCGTCCGTGCGCGGAGAACAAAGGCTCTGTGCCCTAACAATACTATCATACGATAAAGCGATAAATCGGTCAAGTGAAAATTCGGGATCGTGCGGAATTTCATTAGCTCAAACAGTTTTTCGCTGCTTTTTTCTGCTGTTTTGCGAATTGCAGTCCCCACAAAAAGATGCTATCCTTTAAGTACAAAAAAAGGTGAGTCCAATGTACAGTGAGGATACCCCCGAGCCGTGGCGGCACGGGGAAGACGGCTGCAAGGGATCTGAGAAAAACACTCCAATGTTCCCCGCATCATGAGAACCGCGCAACGGTGCATTGCATAGCAGAGAGTACCCCAGCACAGGAAAGATCTTGTATGCCGTGACTCCGCAGAAAGAGAGGTAGTCAATGATGTTAGATATTAAGAACCATGGATGACCCTTGGCCGTGAAACGCAGGAGATCGGCCAAGGGTCATCGTTGTTTTTGATAAGCGTTATGTGCAGCGGCTTTCGAGCCGCCGTTTTTTTTTGCCCTGCCGCGTCCGCCGCCCCGCGCGGGCGGCGGGGGAGGGGGACGACCCTGCGAAAAAAGCTGAACGCGGCGCAGATTCGCGAATTTCTGAAAATCTACGCCCAATAAGCGATAAGCTGGATGCGCTTTGCGTTGTCAATTGGCGCGCCCCTGCTCAGTCATTCCCCTTGCCGGTGGAGCGGAGCATCACATCGTGATAGCCGCCCTCGACGATGCTGGTGGCGGAGACGAGCGTGAGCTTCGCGTTCTTCTGAAGATCGGGGATCGTGGTCACGCCGCAGTTGCACATGGTGGATTTGACCTTATAAAGGCTACGCGCGACATTATCCTGCAAAGAGCCTGCGTAGGTGACATAGGAATCCACGCCCTCCTCAAAGGCAAGACCCGTCTTGCCGCCGAGGTCGTAGCGCTGCCAGTTGCGCGCGCGGTTCGAGCCCTCGCCCCAATATTCCTTGACATACACGCCGTTGACAAGGAGCTTATTCGTGGGCGATTCGTCAAAGCGGGCGAAGTAGCGGCCGAGCATCAGAAAGTCCGCGCCCATGGCGAGGGCGAGCGTCATGTGATAGTCGTGGACGATGCCGCCGTCGGAGCAGATGGGAACATAGACGCCCGTTTCGCGGAAATATTCGTCGCGCGCGGCGGAGACCTCGATGAGAGAGGTCGCCTGACCGCGGCCGATGCCCTTGGTCTCGCGCGTGATGCAGATGGAACCGCCGCCGATGCCGACCTTGACAAAGTCCGCGCCGCACTCGGCGAGGAAGCGGAAGCCGTCGCGGTCGACCACATTGCCCGCGCCGATCTTCACGGTATTGCCGTAGTTCTCACGCACGAAGTCAATGACCTTCTTCTGCCAGACAGAGTAGCCCTCGGACGAGTCGATGCAGAGAATATCCGCGCCCGCCTCAACGAGCGCGGGGATGCGCTCGCGGTAGTCGCGGGAGTTGATGCCCGCGCCGACCAGATAGCGCTTCTGCGCGTCCTGGAGGGCGAGGGGGTGCTCCTTGTGCTCGGCGTAGTCCTTGCGGAAAACGAAGTAGCGCAGGCAGTCGTTCTCATCCACAATGGGCAGGGCGTTGAGCTTGTGCTCCCAAATGATGTCGTTGGCCTCCTTGAGCGTGGTGGAGGAGGGAGCAGTGATGAGCTTTTCGCGCGGCGTCATAAAATCGCGCACCTTGAGGTCTGTGCTCATGCGGCTGACGCGGTAGTCACGGCTCGTGACGATGCCGAGGAGTTTCCCGTTGGGCATGGCGTCCTCAGTGATGGCGACGGTGGAGAAGCCGTTTTTCTCCTTGAGCGCGAGCACATCGGCCAGCGTGTGCTCAGGCGTGAGATTCGAGGCGCTGACGACGAAGCCCGCCTTGCTGCTCTTCACGCGGCGCACCATCTCCGCCTCGCTTTCGATGGACTGCGAGCCGAAGATGAACGAAAGCCCACCCTCCTTGGCAAGCGCGACGGCGAGCGTGTCGTTCGACACCGACTGCATGATCGCCGAGACCATCGGGATATTCAGGCTGATGGGGCAGTCCTCCTGCCCCTTGCGGTATTTGACCAGCGGCGTTTTGAGCGAAACGCGGTCGGGCACGCACTCCTCCGAGGTGTAGCCCGGTACGAGCAGGTACTCGCTGAAGGTATGAGACGGATCGGGATAGTAATAGGCCATGACTTGCCCTCCTATTTTTTGAAGTAACGCACCGCCGAGGCGAACAGGTGCATATCGTAAGTCCCCGGCACGTTTCGGTAAAGCGCGGGGCCGATGCGCTCGCTGTGCCCCATTTTGCCAAACACCCGCCCGTCGGGGGAGGTGATACCCTCGATGGCGCAGACGGAGCCGTTGGGATTGAAAGCAATATCCATTGTAGCATATCCGTCAAGGCCTGCATACTGCGTGGCGATCTGGCCGTTTGCGGCAAGCTGTTCGATCAGCTCCTGCGAGGCGAGAAAACGCCCCTCGCCGTGCGAAATGGGAACGGTGTAAATATCTCCCACCTCTGTTCCCGCAAGCCACGGAGATCGCGTCGAGCACACGCGCGTGCGCACGAGCTTGGACTGGTGGCGGCCGATGACATTGTAGGTGAGTGTCGGGAAGGACTCGTCGGTATCCATGATCCTTCCGTAGGGCACGAGGCCGAGCTTGATGAGCGCCTGGAAGCCGTTGCAGATGCCGAGCATCAAGCCGTCGCGCTGCTCGAGCAGCGCCGTCACCTGCTCGCGGACGGCGGCGTTGCGGAAAAACGCGGTGATGAGCTTGGCGCTGCCGTCCGGCTCGTCGCCGCCGGAGAAGCCGCCGGGAATGACGATCATCTGTGCGGTCCTGACGGCAGCTGCAAAGCGCTCGACGCTGTCTGCGACATCGGCGCTCGTGAGGTTGCGGACGATAAATTGCTCGGCGTCCGCGCCTGCCTCCGAAAGCGCGCGCTGCGTGTCGTACTCGCAGTTCGTGCCGGGGAAAACGGGGATGAGCGCCTTCGGACGCGCCTGCTTGACGGCGGGGGCGACGCGCGTCTTCGTTTCATGGGAAAAGCTCTCGACCGTGCCGCTGTCCCGCGTCTTTGTCGGGTAGACGGCTTCGAGCACGGCGTCGTTCAGCGCGGCAAGCTCTTCGATGGAGGCACTGTCCGCGCCGAGGGCAATGGTCTTTTCCGCTGTGGTGACGCCGATGCGCACGGCGTCGGAGACTTCATCGCTCAGCTCGGCGACGATCGCGCCGGGCATGGGGGCGAACCAGTCGAGCGCCGTATTTTCCGCGGCGAAGCCGATCTCGTTGCCGAAGGACATCTTCATCACCGCCTCGGCAAGGCCGTTTTCGACCGCCCACGCACTCGCGACCTTGCCCGCGCGCGCAAGCGCGGTGAAGCACTCCCATGCGGCGGTCTGCTGCTCGGGCGTTTTGCCCGCGAAGAGGTAGACGCCGCGGCCCGCCGCCTTGAGGTCGGTCGTCAGCAGCTCGCCTTCGAGCAGCGGCGCGATGGCGAAGGAGATGAGCGTCGGGGGCACATCGCGGTCAAGAAAGCTGCCGGACATGGAGTCCTTGCCGCCGATGGCGGCGGCGCTCAGCTCCAGCTGCGCGTCCAGCGCGCCGAGCAGCGCCGCGAAGGGCTTGCCCCAACGCGCGGGCTCATTGCGGAGCTTTTCAAAAAATTCCTGTAAGGAAAGGTACGCCTTATGATAGTCCGCGCCTGCGGCGACGAGCTTGGCGACCGAGGTGTAGACCGCGTCGTGCGCACCGCGATAGGGGTCGGCGCTCAGCGCGTCGGGGTCGCAGCCCCAGGCCATCACGCTGCCCTGCGCGGTCTTCTCGCCGGGGAGGACGGGCAGGAGCGCCGCCATCGCCTGCGCGGGGCTGCGCTGCGTCCTGCCGCCAAAGGGCATGAGGAGCGTCCCCGCGCCGACGGTGGAGTCGAAGCGCTCGACAAGGCCGCGGCGGGACGCGCTCTTGAGGCTGCCTGCCATGCCGCGCAGCGTTTGAGCTGCGGCGGGAGCGGCACATTCCCTCGCGGGGACGGCGACGGAGGCGTGCTTCGTCGCGCCGTTGGTGTCGAGGAAGGCGCGGGAGAGGTCGGCGATCGTCTGTCCGCGCCAGCGCATGACCATGCGGGGGCTTTCGGTCACGACCGCCACGCGGTAGGCCTCTAAGTTTTCCGCCGCGGCAGCGGCGATGAATTTCGCCTCGTTCTCCGGTGCGACGACGACCGCCATGCGCTCCTGCGATTCGGAGATCGCAAGTTCCGTGCCGTCGAGGCCCTCGTACTTCTTGCGCACGGCGTCGAGGTCGATGATGAGTCCGTCCGCCAGCTCGCCGACCGCGACGGACACGCCGCCCGCGCCGAAGTCGTTGCAGCGCTTGATGAGGCGCGTGACCGCGCCGTCGCGGAAGAGGCGCTGGAGCTTGCGCTCCTCGGGCGCGTTGCCCTTTTGCACCTCGCTTGCCATCGTGGAAAGCGATTTCATATCGTGGCTCTTGGAGGAGCCGGTCGCGCCGCCGATGCCGTCGCGCCCCGTGCGCCCGCCGAGCAGGATCACCACATCACCCGGCGCGGGACGCTCGCGCACGACATTGCCCGCGGGCGCGGCGGCGACGACCGCGCCGCACTCAAGGCGCTTTGCGACATAGCCCTCGTGGTACAGCTCCGCGACATGGCCGGTGGCAAGGCCGATCTGGTTGCCGTAGGAGGAGTAGCCCGCCGCGGCGGTCTGGGCGAGCTTGCGCTGCGGGAGCTTGCCTGAAAGCGTTTCGGCAAGCGCCTTTCTCGGGTCGCCGCCGCCCGTCACACGCATTGCCTGATGGACGTAGGCACGGCCGGAGAGCGGGTCGCGGATGCACCCGCCGATGCAGGTGGCCGCGCCGCCGAAGGGCTCGATCTCGGTGGGGTGGTTATGCGTTTCGTTTTTGAACATCAAAAGCCAGTCCTGCTCCTTGCCGTTCACCACGGCGGGCACATGAATGGAGCAGGCGTTGATCTCCTCGCTCTCGTCGAGCTCGGGGAGCAGCCCGCGGGCTTTGAGCGTCTTTGTGCCGATGGTCGCAATATCCATAAGCGTCTGCGGGCGCTGGGCGGCCTTCTCCGCGCCGTAGACCTCCTCGCGCGCGGCGAGATAGCGCGCATAGGCGCCCTTGACAGCGTCATCGTCGATGCGGATCTCGTCAAGGTGGGTGGAGAAGGTCGTGTGGCGGCAGTGGTCGGACCAGTAGGTGTCAACCACGCGCAGCTCGGTCACGGTGGGGTCGCGGCGCTCGGTCTCGCGGAAATAGTCTTGCAGCGCCTTGAGGTCGGCGATATCCATGGCAAGCCCCATGGAGGAGAGCAGCGCGGAGAGCGCGGCCTCGTCCATGGCGGTAAAGCCCTCGACGGACGCAACGCGCTTTGGCTCGGCAAGCTCCTCGGCGAGCGTTTCGGGCTTTGCAAGGCTCGCCTCGCGGCTTTCGACGGGGTTGATGACATAGCGCTTGACCGCCTCGACATCGGCATCCGTCAGCGTGCCATAGAGCGCGTAGAGCTTTGCCGTGCGCACGGTTGGGCGAGTGCCTTGGCTCAAAAGCTGGATGCACTGCGCTGCGCTGTCCGCGCGCTGGTCGAACTGACCGGGCAGGGGCTCGACGGCAAAGACCGCGCAGGCGTCCTGCGTGTCCGCCGCGTCGGACACAAGGTCCAGCGGCGGCTCGGAGAACACGCTCCTGCAGGCATTTTCAAAGAGAGGGGCCTCGATCCCCTCTACATCATAGCGATTCCAGATACGCGCGGCGCGCAGGCCCTGCACGCCGAGAAAATCGCGGCAGTCCGTCAGCAGCGCCCCGCACTCGGGCGCGAGACCTTGCCGCTTTTCCACATAGGTCCGAAATACCATTTTATCCTCTCTCCTCCCGCGCCGCGAGCGCGGCGCTGCCGATGTCGCCGCGGCAGTATTTGTTGGCAAAAGCTACGCCCTCCGCCAGCCGGTACGCCTCCTCGACGGCGGCCCTCAACGCGGGGGCGGCGGCGGTGATGCCGAGCACGCGCCCGCCCGCGGTCAGGAGCGTATCGCCGTCCTTTTTCGCGCCCGCGACATAGCAGTGCGCGGCGGCCTCCTCGCTCATCGTGATGGGAAAGCCGCTCTCATACTTTTTGGGGTAGCCCTCGGACGCGAGCACGACGCAGCAGGCGGAACCGGTCGAAAATTCCACGCTCGCGTCCGCGAGCGTACCGTTCGTCGTCGCCTGCATGACGGTGAGCAGGTCGCTTTTGAGCAGCGGCAGCACCGCCTGCGTTTCGGGGTCGCCGAAGCGGCAGTTGTACTCCACGACCTTCGGGCCGCTCTTGGTGAGCATCAGCCCGAAGTAGAGGCAGCCGCGGAAGGGGCGGCCCTCCGCCTTCATCGCGCGGATCGTCGGCAGGAAGATATTCTCCATGCACTCCGCCGCAAGCTCCTTTGTATAATACGGGTTCGGCGCGACCGCGCCCATGCCGCCGGTGTTGGGGCCTTTGTCGCCGTCGAGCGCACGCTTGTGGTCCATGGAGGAGACCATCGGCACGAGCGCTTCGCCGTCGGTGAAGCTCAGCACCGAGACCTCGGGCCCCTCCATATATTCCTCGATGACGACGCGAGCGCCACTCTGACCGAAGGTCTTATCCTCGATCATCGCGCGCACGGCGGCCTTCGCCTCCTCGACTGTCTGCGCGACGACGACGCCCTTGCCGAGCGCGAGACCGTCCGCCTTGACGACGATGGGCGCGCCCTCGGCGTTGATGTAGGCACAGGCGGAGGGCGCGTCGGTAAAGACGCGGTATTTTGCGGTGGGAATGTTGTATTTTTGCATCAGATCCTTTGCAAACGCCTTGCTCGCCTCGATGACGGCGGCCTTTTTGTCAGGGCCGAAGCAGGGGATGCCCGCCGCGCTCAGCGCGTCCACCGCGCCGAGTGCAAGGGGGTCGTCCGGCGCGACAACGGCATAATCAATGCCGTGCGCCTTGGCAAATTCGACCTGCGCGGGGATGTCCTTCGCGCCGATCTCACTGACGCAGACTGCGTCGGCGGCGATGCCGCCGTTGCCGGGCAGACAGTAAATTTTCTCGACCGCGGGATTTTCCTTCAGCTTTTTAATGATGGCGTGTTCGCGGCCGCCGCCGCCGATGACCATGAGCTTCATGGAGAAATTCCTCCTTGCTTAATGATGGAACAGGCGCATACCCGTGAACGCCATAGTGATGCCGTATTTGTTCGCCGTCTCGATGACATTGTCGTCGCGGATCGAGCCGCCCGGCTCGACGATGTAGGAAGCGCCGCTCTTGCGCGCGCGCTCGACATTGTCGCCGAAGGGGAAAAAGGCGTCCGAGCCGACGGTCACGCCGCGCTGCTGCGCGAGCCAAGCGCGCTTTTCCTCGCCCGTGAGCGCCTCGGGGCGCTCCTTAAAGATATGCTGCCACGCGCCGTCGGCGAGCACATCGTCGCACTCGTCGGAGAGGTAGACATCGATGGCGTTGTCGCGGTCAGGACGGCGGATGCCGTCCACGAACGAGAGAGCGAGCACCTTCGGATGGCGGCGGAGATACCAGTTGTCCGCCTTCTGCCCCGCCAGACGGGTGCAGTGGATGCGGCTTTGCTGGCCCGCGCCCACGCCGACGGTCTGAGCGTCCTTCACATAGCAGACGGAGTTGGACTGGGTGTATTTGAGCGTGATGAGGGCAAGGAGCATATCGCGCTTTGCACCCTTGGGCAGGTCTTTATTTTCGGTGACGATGTTCGTGAGCAGGCTTTCATCGATTTTGCAGTCGTTGTGCCCCTGCTCGAAGGTGATGCCGAAAACATCCTTCTGCTCCAGCGGCGCGGGAACATAGGCGGGGTCGATCTGCACGACATTGTACCTGCCGCCCTTTTTCGTCTTTAAGATGGCAAGCGCCTCGTCGCTGTAGGCGGGGGCGATGATGCCGTCGGAGACCTCGTTTTTCAGATACGCGGCGGTGGCGGCGTCGCACTCGTCGGAGAGCGCCGCCCAGTCGCCGTAGGAGCAGAGGCGGTCCGCGCCGCGGGCGCGGATGTAGGCACAGGCGATGGGGGAGAGCGCCGCGTCAGGCGCGACGAAATAGACCCTTTTGTCCACCTCGTCGAGCGGCAGGCCGAGCGCCGCGCCCGCGGGAGAGACATGCTTGAAGCTCGCCGCGGCGGGAAGGCCCGTCGCCTCCTTCAGCTCGCGCACGAGCTGCCAGGAGTTGAAGGCGTCGAGCAGGTTGATGTAGCCGGGCTTGCCGTTGAGAACCGTAAAGGGAAGGGCTGCGCCGTTTTTCATGAAAACGCGCGCGGGCTTCTGGTTGGGGTTGCAGCCGTATTTGAGTTCCAGCTCGTTCATATCGTCCTCCTCAGTCGCCTAAGTTTTTGTTGAACAGCTTTACCTCGCCGTTCATGTTCGTATAAAGGGAGACCTTGTTGTCCGCGTTGAGCGCCGCCCAGACCTCCTCGGGCGAGGGGACGCTCACCTCCATCGGCTCGCCCGCGAAGGTCGGCAGCGGGCTGCCGTCGCCACGATAGGTGCTGATGAAATAGCCCTTGCCCTCGTCGCAGCCCTCGTAGCAGAAGAACTCGCGCAGGCAGCGTCCATCCTTACGCTTGAGGATGGACAGCTCGAAGGAGCCGTCCTCGTGCATGATGGCGGAGATGCGCGGCGTCCAGTTCGGCTCGTCCGGCTCGTATTCGCGTGTCATGAGGCCGCGGCGAAAGTCGCCGTGCTCGCAGATGGTGTCGGTCTGGTCGCCGTTCGTCACGACGAGGTCGCGCCCCATCGTGCGCACGGGATGATAGATGATGAGGCTGGGGTCAGAGAGCTTGGCGGGGTCGTACGCCTCGGTGCGGATGCCGTCCTCGGTCTTGACAAAGACGCGGTTGCGGCTGTTCTCGCTGCGCCCCATGATGAAATAGTACACACAGCGGCGTCCGACAAGGATGCCGCGGCCGGGATAAGAGGTCGCCCTTAAAAACTCCAGAAAATCAGTCATTTTTCTGCTCCTTCTCTCTTACGATCTCTGCGCAGACGCGCTCTGCCGCAAGCGGCAGCATCTGCCATTCCGCCTGCTCCATCACGCGCCGCTGTAACGTTTCGGGCGTGTCGTCCGGCGCGATCTCCACCGCCTTTTGCAGCAGGATCTCGCCGCCGTCGGGAATTTCGTTGACAAAGTGCACCGTCGCGCCCGTGACCTTCACGCCGCGCGCGAGCGCGGCCTCATGCACCCGCAGGCCATACATGCCCTTGCCGCAGAAGGCGGGAATCAGGGACGGATGGACATTCAGGATGCGCCGCGGCCACTGCTTTGTAAATTCTGCGCTGAGGATGACCGTAAAGCCTGCGAGGAGAATGAGGTCGATCTCCTGCTCGCGCAGCAGCACGGAAAGCTCGTTTTCAAACGGCTCCTGCCCACAGGAGGGCGTGAGCACGCGCGCCGCAACACCCGCGTTTTCCGCCCGCGTGAGCGCATAGGCCCCCGCGCGGGAAGAAACGACCAGCACGATCTCGCCGTGCGGCATTTTTCCGTCACGCTGCGCGTCGAGCAGCGCCTGCAAATTCGTGCCGCCGCCGGAGACCAGCACGGCGATGCGGGCGGGTGTCAGCATAGCTCCACCTTTTCCTCGCCCAATACGATCTCACCGATGACGCCGGCCTCCTGACCGAGAGAATGCAGCGCGGCGAGCGCCTTGTCGGCGCTGTCCTTTGCAGCGACGAGCACCATGCCCGTGCCCATGTTGAAGGTGTTGAACATATCGCGCTCCGAGATGCCGCCCATGCGCGAGAGCAAGGGGAAGATCGGCGGGATGCGCAGCGTTTTCTTTTCAATCTTCGCGCACAGGCCGTCGGGAATGCAGCGCGGAATGTTCTCATAGAAGCCGCCGCCGGTGATGTGACTGATGCCGCGGATATCGGCGGCTTCGATGGCTGCTAACACAGGACGGACATAGATCTTTGTCGGGCGCAGCAGCTCCTCGCCCAGCGCGCAGCCCAGCTCACCGTAATACTGCCCGAGGTCGGCGTTCTCCACATCGAACACCTTGCGCACGAGCGAGTAGCCGTTGGAGTGCAGCCCGCTGGAGGGCAGCGCGATGACCACATCTCCCGGCTGCATTTTGTTCTTGTCCAGAATTTTGCCACGGTCCACGACGCCCACGGCAAAGCCCGCAAGGTCGTAATCGTCCGGCTTCATCGTGCCGGGGTGCTCGGCGGTCTCGCCGCCGATGAGCGCGCAGCCCGCGCGTACGCAGCCCTCGGATACGCCCGAGACCAGCGACACGACCTTTTCCGGGATGTTCTTGCCGATGGCGATGTAGTCAAGGAAGAACAGCGGCTTCGCCCCGCAGCAGATGATGTCGTTGACGCACATCGCCACGCAGTCGATGCCGACGGTGTTGTGACGATCCATGAGCTGCGCGATGCGCTGTTTGGTGCCCACGCCGTCCGTGCCGGAGACCAGCACCGGCTTTTCAAGCCCGTGCAGGTCCAGCGAGAAAAGCCCGCCGAAGCCGCCGAGATCGGAGATCACATCGGCTGTGAGCGTGCGCTGCACATAGCGGTTCATCATTTTTACGCCCTGATAGCCCGCCTCGATGTCAACGCCGGCGGCCGCGTATGCTTCCGAGTGAGAGATGCCCATAATGTCATTCCTTTCCGGTCCAGCAGTAGGTGCAGACCTTGTCCCTGTCAATACCGATCGCCTCCAGCAGCCCGTCAAGGGACTGATAGGAGAGTGAATCAAAGCCAAACTGCGCGCAGATCTCATGCAGCAGGCATTTTCCGCGCTCGGTGCGGCTGTCGGCGTATTCCTCCAGATGCTTTTGGCCCTCGTTGCCCTCCAGCTCCTGCACCATGCGGCGCGCGAGCAGGTCCATGGCGCTGTTGCCGCGCGAAAAGTTCAGGTAGCGGCAGGGGTACATGATGGGCGGGCAGGCCGAGCGCATATGGACCTCCGCCGCGCCGGTGCTGTATAAAAAATCCACGGTCTCGCGCAGCTGCGTGCCGCGCACGATGGAGTCATCCACAAACAGCAGCTTCTTTCCCTCGATCAGCTCCGGCACGGGGATCTGCTTCATGCGCGCCACTCTGCTGCGCACCTGCTGATCCTCAGGCATGAAGGAGCGCGGCCAGGTCGGGGTGTATTTCACAAAGGGACGCGCAAGGGGCTTGCCGCTGTGGTTGGCATAGCCCATGGCGTGCGGCACACCGGAATCCGGCACGCCGGCGACGAAATCCACCTCGGGCACGCCGCCGCGCTCCGCCTCATCCCGCGCCATGATCGCGCCGTTGCGATAGCGCATCAGCTCCACGTTCACACCCTCGTAGTTGGAGTTCGGGTAGCCGTAATAGGTCCACAAAAAGGCGCAGATCTTCATCTGCTTCCCTGCGGGAGAGAGTGTTTGGAAGCCCTTGGCGTTCAGCCGGACGATCTCCCGCGGCCCCAGCTCATAGGCGTCCTGATAGTCGAGCTTATGATAGGCGAAGGACTCGAACGATACGCAGTAGCCGTCCTCGCGCTGCCCGATCAGCACAGGGAGGCGCCCCATGCTGTCACGCGCGGCGATCAGCTCTCCTTCCTCGGTCAAAATCAGGATCGTCATGGAGCCGTCGATGACCTCCTGCGCGTGGAGGATGCCGGAGACAAGGTCGTTTTCCTGATTGATGAGCGCGGCGGTCAGCTCGGTGACATTCACGCGGCCGCTGCTCAGCGTCAGAAATTGCTGGCCCTTGTCGGAGAGATAAGCCTTCACCAGCTCGTCGGTGTTGTTGATGATGCCGACCGTCACGATGGCATACAGGCCCAGATGGGAGCGCACGAGCAGCGGCTGGGGGTCGCTGTCGCTGATGCAGCCGAGCCCCGCGTGGCCGCGGAAGTCCGCGAGGTCCCGCTCAAACTTCGTCCGAAAGGGCGTATTTTCAATGTTGTGTATTTGGCGCTGGAAGCCCTCCTTCTTGTCAAAGAGCACCATTCCGCCGCGGCGCGTGCCGAGGTGAGAATGATAGTCCGTGCCGAAGAAGACATCCAGCGCGACATCGCGGTCCGAGACCGCGCCGAAAAAGCCCCCCATTACGCAAAGAACAGCTCGGAGAGCGTCATGGGGTCGATGTACTTTCCGTCCCGATAGACGCGCATATTGCCGGAGGAGATCTCGTCGATCAGCATCACGCTGCCATCCGGCGCGTAGCCGTACTCAAACTTGATGTCGTAGAGGACAAGGCCCTTTTCGCGCAGGTCATCCGCGACGATCTCGGTGATCTTCTGCGTCATGGCCTTGATGTCGTCATACTGCTGCTCGGTCATCACGCCCAGCGCCACAAGACCGTCCTTCGTCACCAGCGGATCGCCCAGCGCGTCATTTTTGAAGGTCGTCTCCACATAGGCGGGCAGGTCGGCGCCCTCTTCAATATACTCGCCGTAGCGGCGGCGGAAGCTCCCCACCGCCTTGAGGCGGCAGATGACCTCCAGCCCATGGCCGAAGACCTTCGCGGGCAGGACCTCCATCGTGGTCTCCTTCAGATTCGCGGAGACATAGTGTGTGCGGATGCCGGCGGCGTTGATCTTTTCAAAAAAGTGCTTGGTCATGCGCAGGTTGACATTGCCCACGCCCTCGATGGTCAGGCCCACGCTGTTCTCGCCGGGGTCAAACACGCCGTCCTTGCCCGTGCAGTCATCCTTGAACTTGAGGAGGTAGTTGCCGTTGTCCAGTGCGAATACGTCCTTGGTCTTTCCGGTATATACGAGTTTCATCTTCTTGTGCTCTCCTTTATGTTTTTTGAAGTGTATTTTCCTGATTTACTGATAAAGCGCCCGAACCTCTTCATCCGCGCGCAGCACGGCATCCCGTTCCCGCGTCCGCGCCTCGTCCAGCTTTTGGGCGAGCTCCGCGTCGGAGACCGCCATGATCTGCACCGCCAGCAGCGCGGCGTTCTTCCCGCCGTCCACCGCCACCGTCGCCACCGGGATGCCGCTCGGCATCTGCACGGTGGAGAGCAGTGCGTCCATGCCGTCAAGCTTCGTCCCGCTGCACGGCACGCCGATCACCGGCAGCGTGGTGTTTGCCGCCATCGCACCGGCAAGATGCGCTGCCATGCCGGCGAACGCGAGGATAACAGAAAATCCGCCCTCCCGAGCCGACGCGGCAAATTCCCTTGCCTCATTCGGACACCGGTGAGCGGATAATACGCGCACTTCCATCTGGACGCCGTAGTCTCGCAATACGCCTACGGCCTTCTCCGCGACGGGCAGATCACTCTTGCTGCCCATAACGATCGCAACCTTTCTCATTTGCGTTCCCTCCCTCAAACATAAAAATAGGCGCTCCGCTGCCCTTTGCAGTTGGAGTGCCCAGACGGTCGGCCTCTGAAACGCGCCGCCTCAGAGCGATGCTCCCTGCTCCCCCATGGTAGCCCACATTCCGTCAGTTACAAAGAGCTCAACTTGCTTTCAGTGTACCATACGCCCCGCTTTTCGTCCATTCCGCAAAAGGGAGAAAGAAGATAGAAAATCTTAGCTACATTTATATCGTTGTGACAATTCATAAGATACACTTATATTGCTCTTTGAAAAAACTTATCGTCGAAAAACCATTTTTTGTCTTGACAAGGCGATCCTCGCGTGGTATTCTATCAAAAATTTGAGGAAAGAGAGGCGATCGTCGTGACCGTGGTTTTGAAGGGTGCGCAGGTGTTCCGCCGAGGTGCTTTCAGCGGCGGTGATGTTTCCGTTTCCTTTGGGGATCGTGTTTTTTGCAAGGATATTGTTTTTCCTTCGTCCCTGAATGTTTCTTCCTTTACCATATTACCCGGTTTCGTTGATGTGCATGTGCATCTTCGGGAGCCGGGTTTTTCTTATAAGGAGACCATCCGCACCGGCTCTTTAGCGGCGGCCCACGGCGGATATACCGCCGTATGCGCCATGCCGAATCTGAACCCTGTGCCGGACAGCATGGAGACGCTGCAAATGGAGCTGGACGCCATTCAAAAAGACGCCGTGATCCGCGTTCTGCCCTACGGGGCCATCACGAAAGGCGAGCAGGGCAGGGAACTGGCGGACTTGGACGCCATGGCCCCCTATGTGGTGGCTTTCTCCGACGACGGAAAGGGCGTTCAGGATCGTGATATGATGCGCCGCGCCATGCTGGAGGCCAAGCGCCTCGGCAAGCTGATCGTGGCCCACTGCGAGGACAATTCCCTCCTGCGGGGCGGCTACATCCATGACGGCGCCTATGCCCGCACCCACGGACATCGGGGCATCTGCTCCGAGAGCGAGTGGCGGCCCATCCAGCGGGATCTGGAGTTGGTGCGGGAGACGGGCTGCGGCTATCACGTCTGCCACATCTCCACCAAGGAGAGCGTCGCGCTCATCCGCAGGGCCAAGGCCGAGGGGCTGAACGTCACCTGCGAGACCGGCCCCCACTATCTGCTGCTGGACGATTCCTGCTTGCAGGAGGACGGCCGCTTCAAGATGAACCCGCCTCTACGCGATAAGAGCGACCGGGAGGCGTTGCTGGAGGGTCTGGCGGACGGCACCATCGACATGATCGCCACGGATCACGCCCCCCACAGCGCCGAGGAAAAGGGAAGGGGACTGGAAAAAAGCGCCATGGGCATCGTGGGACTGGAAACGGCCTTCCCGCTGCTCTACACCTACCTTGTAAAGCCCGGCGCCATTTCCATGGAACGGCTCATGGAGCTGCTCCACGACGCGCCCTGCCGCCGTTTCAACATCCCCACGGACACCGGCTTTACCGTGTTCGACCTGAATGACAGCTACCGCGTCGACCCGACGGACTTCCTCTCTATGGGCAAGGCAACACCCTTTACAGGATGGGAGGTTCAAGGCCGCTGCCTGCTGACAGCGACGGGCGAGGGCGCTGTGTGGTGCGATGAGGAGCGGCTGTTAAGAGGAGAGAGACTGTGAAACAAACAAATCTGACAATACTTGAAAACACAAGGTTGGCCGACGGCATCTACCGTCTGCGGCTGGCTGGGGACACCTCCGCCATCACCGCGCCGGGGCAGTTCGTGAACCTGAAACTCTCCGGCTTTTTCCTCCGCCGCCCCATCTCCGTGTGCGATTGGGAGAACGGGGAAGTGACCCTTATTTATAAGGTCTTGGGCCACGGCACCGAGGCCATGACGGGCATGGCTGTCGGCACGGAGTTGGATGTGCTGACGGGCCTTGGCAACGGCTTTGACGTGTCCCGCGGCGGGGAACACCCCCTGCTGGTGGGCGGCGGCGTGGGGATCCCGCCGCTGTACGGCCTTGCCAAGCGGCTGACCGCACAAGGTAAGCGCGTCACCGCCGTGATGGGCTTCAACCGGGAAGCCGAAATTTTTCTGGCGGAGGAATTTCGGGCACTGGGGGCAGAGGTCGTCATCGCCACCGCCGATGGCAGCGTCGGTCTCAAGGGCCTTGTGACCGACGGCATGGCCGCCGTGTCCGACTACACCTATCTCTACACCTGCGGCCCGGAGCCGATGCTCAAGGCAGTGTACGCTGATTGCAAGACCTCCGGCCAGTTCAGCTTTGAAGAGCGGATGGGCTGCGGCTTCGGGGCCTGTATGGGCTGCTCCTGCGAGACGAAATACGGCAATAAGCGCATCTGCAAGGACGGCCCCGTGCTGGAAAAGGAGGAGATCGTATGGTGAACACAAAAGTGACCCTCTGCGGCATTGAGATGGACAACCCCATCATCCCCGCCAGCGGCACCTTCGGCTTTGGCTATGAGTTTGCGGAGCTGTACGACATCAATATGCTGGGCACCTTTTCTTTCAAGGGTACGACCCGGGAGCCCCGCTTTGGAAACCCCACCCCCCGCATCGCGGAGTACGCCGGCGGCCTGCTGAACGCGGTGGGCCTGCAAAACCCCGGCGTGGACGCGGTGATCGAAACGGAGCTGCCAAAGCTCAAGCAGGTATTTCACAAGCCGGTGATGGCGAATGTCAGCGGCTTTTCCGTGGCGGAATACGCCGAGGTCTGCGAGAAGTTAGACGCGCAGGAGCAGGTGGGCTGGTTGGAGGTCAACATCTCCTGTCCCAACGTCCACGGCGGCGGCGCGGCCTTCGGCGCGGATCCCAAGTCCGCCGCCGAGGTGACGAAGGCTGTCCGGGCGGTGACGAAAAAGCCCATCATTTTGAAACTGTCCCCCACGGCGGCCGACATCGCCGCCGTGGCAAGGGCCTGTGAGGACGCGGGGGCCGACGGCGTGAGCCTTATCAACACCCTGCCGGGGATGCGGATCGACCTGAAACGCCGCCGTCCGCTGCTGGCCAACACCACCGGCGGTATGTCCGGCCCGGGGATGTTCCCGCTGGCGGTGCGGATGGTGTATCAGGTCTATGAGGCCGTTTCCATCCCCATCGTGGGCATGGGCGGCGTCACCACGGCGGAGGACGTCATCGAGCTGATGCTGGCGGGAGCCACCGCCGTCGGCGTGGGCGCGGCGAACCTTGTGGAGCCGTATGCCTGCAAGACCATTATCGAAGATCTGCCTGCCGTGATGGAACGGTACGGCATGGAAAATCTGACGGAGATCATAGGAGGAGCACATCATGGGTAAGGACGTTATCGTCGCGCTGGACTTCGACAGCAAGGAAAAGACACTGGCCTTTTTAGACCGTTTCACCGAGGAAAAGCCCTTTGTGAAGATCGGCATGGAGCTGTTTTACGCCGAAGGGCCTTCCATCGTCCGGGAGATCCGGGCCCGGGGCCACAAGATCTTCCTGGATCTGAAGCTGCATGACATTCCCAACACCGTGAAAAAGGCCATGGCGGCATTGTCTGCGCTGGATGTGGACATCGTGAACCTCCACGCCGCCGGTACCGCCGCCATGATGACCGCCGCGCTGGAGGGCCTCACCCGGCCCGGCGGCACCCGCCCGCTGCTCATCGCCGTGACCCAGCTCACCTCTACCGATCAGGAGCGCATGGAGCGGGAGCTGTGGATCGAAAAGCCGCTTGCCGAGGTGGTGATGCACTATGCCGAAAACGCCGCGCAGGCGGGCCTGGACGGCGTGGTGTGCTCTCCGCTGGAGGCTGGGGCAGTCCACCAGCGCTGCGGCAAGGACTTCCTCACCGTGACCCCCGGTGTGCGCTTTGCCGACGGGGACGCGGGCGACCAGAAACGGGTCACCACGCCCGCGCGGGCGAAGGAGCTCGGCTCCGACTACATCGTGGTGGGCCGTCCCATCACGCAGGCGGAGGACCCCGTGGCCGCTTACCGCCGTTGCCGAGAGGAGTTCGTGGGCTGATGCGCTGGGATACAGTTCTCTTTGACATGGACGGAACGCTGACCGACTCGCAGGAGGGCATCGTAAAATCGGTGAGCTATGCGCTCGAGCGCCTTGGCCGCGAGCTGCCGCCGCGAGATACGCTGACTGCCTTCATCGGTCCGCCGCTCCACGAGAGCTTTTCGGCGATTTGCGGCATGGACGAGGCGGAGACGGAGCGGGCGGTCTGCGAATTTCGCGATTACTTCGCCCGCCGCGGCTGGGCGGAGAATGTGCCCTACGAGGGAATGGCGGAGTTCCTTGCCGCGCTGCACGCAGCGGGGCTGCGTCTGATCGTCGCCACCTCGAAGCCTGAGAGCTTTGCACGCAAAATTTTAGAGCATTTTGCGCTGGAGCGTTATTTCGACCTCATCTGCGGCTCCCATCCGGAGGACAGGGCCAGCGCGGACAAGGCGAGCGTCGTGCGCACGGCGCTCACGCGCGCCGGCGTGACGGGACGCGCCGTCATGGTCGGCGACCGCCGCCACGACATATACGGGGCGCATGCCAACGGCCTTGAGGCCATCGGCGTTCTCTACGGCTACGGCAGCCGCGAGGAGCTGAGCGCCGTCGGGGCGGACTTTCTGGCCGCCGATCTCGACGAGCTGAAAACAGCATTGCTTCAACAATAAGAAATACAGGGAGGATAATGGACATGGACATCAGCAGCAAAATCGCACAGGGCCTGCTCTCCATCGGCGCGGTCTTTCTGCGCCCGCAGGAGCCGTTCACTTGGGCAAGCGGCATCAAAAGCCCGATCTATTGCGATAACCGCCTCATTCTCACCGCTCCCGCCGTGCGCGATACGGTCGAGCGCGCCATCGCGGACACGGTGCGCCGCGAGTTCCCGCAGGCGGAGGTTTTGATGGGCACCGCCACGGCGGGCATCGCCCACGCCGCCATCGCCGCGCATCTGCTCGGCCTGCCTATGGGCTATGTACGCTCGGGCAGCAAGGACCACGGCAGAAAAAATCAGATCGAGGGCAGGCTCGAGGCGGGGCAGAGGGTCGTCGTGATCGAGGACCTCATCTCCACCGGCGGCAGCGTGCTGGATACGGTCGCGGCGCTGCGCGAGGCCGGCGCCGAGGTGCTCGGCGTTGTGAGCATCTTTACCTACGGCATGAAAAAGGGCGTTGAGCGCATGGCCGAAGCGAAGGTCAAGAGCGTGAGCCTGACAAATTTGGACACCATCGCCCGCGTGGGCGCAGAGGAGCATTACATCACCGAGGCGGATGTCGCGCGGCTGCTGGCCTTCCGCGACGACCCCGCCGACGAAAGCTGGATCACAAAAGGAGGAACAAACTGATATGAAAAGCCTGATCGACATTCTGGAGCTCTCCGAGCAGGAGATCATGGAGCTGGTGAATACCGCCGGCGACATCATCGACAACCCCGCCGAATACGCACACAAGTGCGACGGCAAGATCCTCGCGACCCTCTTTTTCGAGCCCTCCACCCGCACCCGTCTGAGCTTTGAGAGCGCGATGCTCTCCCTCGGCGGCAAGGTGCTCGGCTTCTCGGAGGCGAAAAGCTCGTCCGCTGCCAAGGGCGAGAGCGTGGCGGACACGATCCGCACCGTGAGCTGCTACAGCGATATCATCGCCATGCGCCACCCCAAGGAGGGCGCGCCGCTGGTGGCGTCCATGCACTCGCTCGTGCCCGTCATCAACGCAGGCGACGGCGGCCACAACCACCCCACGCAGACACTCACCGACCTTCTGACCATCCACCGCGAGATGGGACGCTTTGAAAACCTCACCGTCGGTCTCTGCGGTGACCTCAAGTTCGGGCGCACGGTGCACTCCCTTGTCTCCGCGATGAGCCGCTACCCCGGCGTCCGCTTTGTGCTCATCTCACCCGAGGAGCTCAAGCTGCCGCGCTATGTCAAGGAGCAGTACATCAAGGCCAAGAATATCCCCTACACGCAGTCCACCGATCTCGAGGCCGTCATGCCGGAGCTGGACATCCTCTACATGACGCGCGTGCAGCGCGAGCGCTTTTTCAACGAAGAGGATTACCTGCGCCTCAAGGACAGCTACATCCTCACGCCCGACAAGCTCAAAAACGCCAAGGCATCTCTCCGCATCCTGCACCCGCTGCCGCGCGTGAACGAGATCTCCGTCGCCGTGGACGACGA
>ERZ772883.1243-NODE-1243-length-20578-cov-2.627540_pt1 | contig 20578 bp, 18 predicted proteins | sample MGYA00580575_ERZ772883 | MGnify/ENA primary metagenome ERZ772883 (study PRJEB29015, sample SAMEA2737666) | human gut metagenome | biome: human gut; feature: human-associated habitat; material: faeces | place: China | collected 2012 ...
GTATGAAATTATAAAACAGCTATAAAAGAATTAAAGTTTTTAACTTTTAACTAATGGACTCATGTAAATAAATAATCAAATATTTGACTTTTTGGGAATCATTCAAAAAAGCTAATGTGGCAATATTGCCACCATTCATAAAGTATTACATAAAATATAAAAGTGAAAATGCATGTATATTTTAGTGTGTGTAGATTCATTTTCCGCTTTTTTATTTTAGAATCCGTCGGAGGCATGGGGTCTTAGGGGTGCAACCCTAAAAAGTTTGGTCGTTTGGCGTCTGACAAATGACATGCTTGCTACTTTTTTTAAGGCGATGAGATGTAGGGGGCAAAGGTATGTATATTAAAATATAAAAATGGGACATAATAAGAATAAGTATAAAATATGAATGCGTCAATTTAATGCTAAAAAAGATAAGGAGTATATAGAATGTCAGAAGTAGATTATAAAAAATTTATTCAAAGCACTAAAGTTAATAAACTCATAATTAAACAAAAAAGTATCGAAGTTTCAAACACTACATAGTACAAAAAAGAACAATTTGAAAAATGAAATTAGAAACAAATTTAGTGAAAATAAATTTCTTCAAACATATGTAGATACAACCGTTGAAAGAAAAAAATGTCATTATTAGAGGAGCAGATAGCAACAAAAATGGAAATTAAAAAGTATATTGAATGGTGATTCCTGACTATTATTTAGCGTCTTTTCTTGTAAAACCAATAGAAACCAATGAAAATTATGTCCAAAATACACATGATGATTTGCGTTTTATCATGTGTATAGATACTATATAGAATCAATACTGCAGTAATGGTGAAAAATGAAATCAGTTTCCATTTTGAATAATCTGTAAGTGCAATGAAAAATAAGATGAATTGTACAGTGAATAATAAGTAATACATACGCATTTGATCCTCTATGAACCTTTCTAAGATTATTGTATATAAAATCTTGATAGGACACAATTATGTTAATTGGTATTTTATCATTATTTGTTAACACAGAAGGAAAGAAAAAGGATTATTATATACATAGAACTACTACAAGACTACTACTTGCAGATGTGTTCTGAAAACACTCCTCTCCGTCTAACTAACGGAGTCTTGGGTGTTTTTTTTATTTGCTAATTCAATTAAAATAGTATTGAAAAGAGTAGGTGGTTTTGTGAAACAGACGAATGATAATTTGACTATCATAAATGAATTACAAAAAGAGATTCAATGCTTGAAGAACATTTTGAATCGAGAAGGAATTTCTTATCAGGAAGAATTGGCTCAATTAAAGAATTCTACAAATACAGAACCTTTTGAAACGAATCAAGGAAGTCGTATTGTTTTTCCAAATGAAATCACAAAAGATATGGCAAATCGATTTTTTGCGCGTTTTTGGGGTCGTACAGACGTATACGCAAAAAGAGTAGAAAACAAGAAAACAAATAAAGCGGGATACTATCCACAATGTATTAATTTTTGGTCGGATGGTTGTGGCAAGAAATGGAATGCAGGGTTTCGTTGCCAAGATTGTCATTACCAAAAGTATAAAGCTTTGACAATTGATAGTATTATGTCACATTTAAAAGGAAATGAAGTGATTGGTGTTTATCCATTGTATAAAGATAATACGTGTCGATTTTTAGTCTTTGATTTTGATAATCATGATAAAGATGCAGGAAATGATTTTTCGAATATAGATGAGAGTTGGAAAGAAGAAGTTGATGCGATGCGTGAGATTTGTCAATTAAATGGAATTGATCCATTGATTGAGCGCTCTAGATCAGGTAAAGGAGCGCATATTTGGATTTTCTTTGATAAACCGATTTCAGCTATTTTGGCAAGAAATTTTGGAAATGCTTTATTGGATAAAGGGGCAGAACAAGTGAATTTAAAATCATTTAAATACTATGATCGTATGATACCAGCACAAGATAGTATGCCAAAGGGTGGTCTGGGAAATTTAATCGCATTGCCATTACAAGGACGAGCATTGAAAGATGGCAACAGTGCATTTATTGATGAAAATTGGAATGCCTATTCAAATCAATGGAATATATTGTGGTCTAAGCCTAAGCTTTCACAGTCGTTTATTGAAGAAAAGATAAAAGAATGGCATGGAAATTCAGATGATAAACCTTGGGATTCTGTTAAAGAATTTGAAAAGAATGAAGTGGATGGAAAAATGCATATCATTTTATCAAATGGTATTTATGTGGATACTTCAAATTTAAGCGTATCTATTCAAAATAAAATTCGCAAATTGGCTAGAATTAGTAATCCTATTTATTATAAAAATCAAGGTATGGGAATTTCTACTTTTGGCATGTATAAATATATATATCTTGGTGAAGATTACGATAGTGGATATATACAAATTCCTAGAGGTTGTTATGATACTTTAATTTCGTATAATAAGAACGCTGGGATTCAAATGATGATTGATGATAAAAGGCAACAAGGAAGAAGTATTGATGTTACTTTTAAGGGAGAGTTAAAACCTGAACAAAATGTAGCTCTAAATAAAATGATTGAGCATGATAATGGTATTTTATTAGCGGCTACTGCTTTTGGTAAGACCGTTCTTTGTGCAGATTTAATTGCGACAAAGAAAGTGAATACATTAATTTTGTTGGAAAGTTCATCTTTATTAGAACAATGGAAAGATAAGCTGCAGACATTTTTGGATATAAATGAAGAGTTACCTGAATATACGACACCTAAAGGTTTGATCAAAAAGAGAAAATCATTGATAGGTACTTTACAAGGATCTCATGATTCCATGACAGGTATAATTGATATCGCAATGGCTGGCTCTATATGTAAAAAGGGGAAATTTCATAAACTGTTGAATGCGTATGGCATGATCATTGTGGATGAATGTCATCATGCGGCTTCAAATACAGAAAGTGCTGTTTTAAAGGAAATTAAAGCTAAGTATGTGTATGGTGTTACAGCCGTTGATCGAACGGATCAATTGGATAAGATGAATTTTATGCTTATTGGTCCAATACGACATAAATATTCTGCAAAAGAACAAGCAAAACAACAAGGGATTCCTCGTTTGTTATATCCTCGGTTTACACATGTGGTTGCACCAAGAGGAATGATGAAAGATGAAAAGAATCCAAATGAAGCATACTCAATATTGCGAGATAATGATTTGCGAGATCAAATGATTATTCAGGATATAAAAGAATGTATAAAGAAAAAACGTACGCCTGTTGTATTATCAAAATATGTAAATCATTGTAAGAAGCTATATAAACAATTAGAAGGTGTGGCAGATTCAGTTTTCTTATTGATAGGTAGTCAATCAAAAAAAGAAAATAATCATATTGTTGAATTAATGAAAAGTGTGCCTGAAGATGAAACTATGATATTAGTTGCGACAGGATCACTCGTTGGAGAAGGATTTGACCTTGATAGGTTGGATACTTTGTTTCTAGCAATGCCTGTAGCTAGTAGTAGTGTTATAAAACAATTTACAGGAAGAATTCATCGACTATATGATAAAAAAGATACAATACTTGTATATGATTATGTAGATGTCCATATTCCAATGTTTGATCGAATGTATGGAAAAAGATTAAAGGCCTATAAAGAATCAGGTTATGAATTAATTTCGGATACTAACGGCATAAAAAGTGAATCGCAAATTTCTCAATCTATATATGATGCAAGTAATTATTATGATATGTATAGTCAAGATTTATTGTGTGCTAATAAGAATATTATTGTATCCAGTCCTTCATTATCTGGCGATAGAGTTGTAGAATTTACTAAATTGGTTAAAGAAAAGATGGAAGCTGGGGTTGAAGTAACCGTAGTTTCTTGGATGCCTGATAAAATTAGGTTTGGAAGTTCAAATTATAGAATGCAGTTGTTAGAGGAAATGAGACAATCTGGTTTTTATCTAAAATCGGCAGAAGATAATTGTGAACATTTTGCGATTATTGATCAGGAAATTGTATGGTATGGAAATATAAATTTATTAGGTAAACAAGATGTAGAAGATCATATTATGCGGATTCAAAGTAAAGAAATCGCAAGTGAACTTATGGAAATGACTTTTGGGAATAGTTTATATAATTATTTGAATAACTTCTAGAAATTTTCCTAGAAGTTTTTCTATTTGTGATAAAATAATGGGCAGGTGATATTTGATGAGTGAAAAAAGAGAAGGTTACCAATTTGTTGGTTGGTATATAGATAAAGAGCGTACAAAAAGATTAAATCCAGGTGGTGTTCTTCCTCATTCTGTAACTTTATATGATAAATGGATTCCTATTTGGTATCCCATTGAATATGATGTGGACGGCGGAGTTATGTCGCGTCGTAATCCAAGATATACATGCATTGAATCGGAAGAATTATTGTTGTATCCGGCATTTAAGAAGGGCGTTATGTTTGTAGGTTGGCAGTTGAATGGTGAAATTATAACAAGTTTACCAGCAGGCATTCATGAACCAGTCATATTAACAGCTATTTATAAAGAATGTCCAATTATCCACTTTGAAACGTGTGGTGGAGCCAATTATATGGATGTATGTACAGATGAACATGGCTTATTGGGAAATTTAAAGCCGCCAGTTCGAATTGGATATACCTTTGATGGATGGTTCTGGGATTGTGATTATCGTTGGCGTTATAACTTGGATGAACCCATTCATGAGTCTTGTACTTTATATGCCCATTGGCAAGTAAGTCAATATAAGATTACGTATGATTTGAATGGGGGATTAAGTAGTCGAAGAAATCCAAAGTCATATACGTATTTTTCGGATACAATTCATTTGTTGCCGGCAACAAAGCCAGGTTATGAATTTGTGGGTTGGTTTGACGAAAGAGGAAATGAGTTAAATGTCATTCGTGAGCATTCAATGGGAAATAAGCATTTAATTGCACAGTTTAGAAAGAGGGAATTGAATTAGTATGCAAAATCCATTAGGGTATGAAAAAGAGTCATCATTATTAAAAAAGTTTGCGATACCAAGTATTATCTCAATGCTTGTATCGTCACTATATAACATTGTAGATCAAATCTTTATTGGTCAAGGTGTTGGTTTTCTAGGAAATGCTGCAACCAATGTGGCGTTTCCATTGACAACAATTGCACTTGCGATTGCACTGTTGATTGGGATTGGTTCAGCAAGTTTATTTAGTTTATATCTAGGTGAAAAAAGACCAGAACGATCAAGTAGTATTGCTGGGAATGGTATTAGTATGTCTGTTCTTTGCTCAGTAATCTATGTTGTTTTAGTACTTGTATTTCTAGAACCGCTACTAAAATCATTTGGTGCAACAAGCACAATTATGCCTTTGGCACTTGAATATACACGAATAACAACTTTGGGTGTTCCGTTTTTGATTACGACAAATGTGATTAGTAACTTGATTCGTGCAGATGGGTCACCAAAATATTCAATGACATGTATGGTTGCGGGTGCTATTGTGAATACTATATTAGATCCACTATTTATCTTTGTATTTCATATGGGTGTCGCTGGGGCTGCCATTGCCACAGTAGCAGGTCAAGTGATTTCATTTTTTATTGCCGTTTGGTATATCAAGAGTTTTCAACATATTGAATTTAATAAAAGTAGTTTACGCATTTCTTTAAATGATACAAAGGAAATGGCAACCATTGGAATGAGTGCTTCATTAAATCAGATTGCGATTTTGTTTGTACAAATCGTATTAAATAATTCATTGACGTATTATGGACAGTTTACTAAGTTTGGTAGTGATATTCCTTTAGCCGCCTGTGGCATTGTGATGAAAACCAATGCGATATTATTAGCTATTATTATTGGTATTTCGCAAGGTATGCAGCCAATTATTGGATTTAATTATGGAGCCCAAAAATATGAGCGTGTCAAAAAGACGTTCAAACTTGCGATTAGTGTAAATTTGGTTGTTTCATTTATTGGCTGGGCTTTATTTCAATTCTGCACAAGTACTGTATTATCAATATTTGGATCAGGGGATGCGAACTATTTTGAATTTGCGACAATGTTTATGCGAATCTATCTAATGCTAGTATGTATTGATGGAGTACAGATGTTATCGTCTAGCTTCTTTTCGTCAATTAAAAAAGCATATTTAGGAATGTTTTTATCTATGACTAGACAAGTATTATTTTGGATTCCAGTAGATTTGATCTTACCTAAATTTTTTGGGTTGAACGGAATCTTATATGCGGCTCCAATTGCAGATTTTGTTGCTTTTGTAGTGTCCGTTATTTGTATTTTGGCTGAATTTAAGAAGTTAAATGAATTAGAAAAAAATATGAAAGTAGACTCTCTGTAAAAAGGAGAGTTTTTTTTAGAGATGACATTCTTTGGATTCTGTATTTTAAAAATGCGTAGAATTGATTATTGTCGATATTTATGGTAAAATACTAATGTTTCGCATGGAGGTATAAGTGAACGCATATTATCATTCTTTAATCAAAGAAATAAAAAAAGAGATAGATGAAAAAAGTTATGCCCAGGCGTACGAATTGATTTGTCAGGAACTGAACATGCCTTATGTTCCTCAAGATGCATTGGAGTTATTAGAATCTTATAAGTCAGAATGCAAACCTTATTTGGAACAGAAGAATAAGAGTATGGATTTTAACAAGTTACAGGATTATATTCATGGAGGTCTAGAACAGAAAATCTTTGCGATTTCTATGCTAGAGAACATGAATTTAAGAATGTGTCATGATGAAGTTCAGGTATTATTGGATTCAGATTTACCTGATGAATATAAGGGTACATTGATTGAGGCTTTAATGGAGCAGAAAATCGATGATCCATTTGATTTGATAAAATCCGGATTGAACATTACATTTATTCCAAGTGCCATCTTACCTATGGAGCAAGACTTGTCAATCTGTGAAGCAAGTTCGTTATTTGAAAGTTGGTTTACAAATGAAGATCCAACTATGGTTCAATTTTGTATGTCACTTTTGATGCAGCTTGTTTTATATGAAAGACCATTTGATCAAGAAGATAAAGATCCTTACCAGCTTGCGAAAAGTGTAACAAGACTTGTATATGATGCAATGCAGAAATCCGATGAATGGCCTGGTTTTGTGAAAAAACAAGGTCTTGAAAAAATTGAGGATATTGAGTTATCCATTGAAAAGCGAGGAGAAAACAATGACTAGTACTTGGACTTTGAAAGAAAATTCTACTGGTGAATTAGAAGTAACTGTAGAAGGTGAAGCTTGGAAAAAAGCACAGAAAAAAGCATTAAACTATGCTAAATCTCACATGAATTTGAAAGGATTCCGTCAAGGACAAATTCCGGATGCTTTAGTAAAAAAACAACTTTCTTCAAAAGCATTATATGATATGGCTAGTGAAGAAGTTGCTAATGAAGCATTATCAGAAGGAATCAAAGAACACAATATCGAATTAGTAGCTCGTCCTACTTTAGATGTTAAAGAAGCTGATGATGAAAAAGCCGTATTAGTATTTACATGTACAGTACTTCCTGAAGTAACTTTAGGTGAATACAAAGGATTAGATATCAAAAAAGCGGACGTAGAAGTTACAGAAGAAGATGTTGAAAACGAAGTTAAACGTGTTCAAGATCGTTATGCAGACTGGGTTGTTCGTGAAGATGACGATGCTGCTCAATTAGGTGATCAAGTAGTTATCGACTTTGTAGGAACAAAAGATGGTGTAGCATTCGAAGGTGGATCTGGGGAAAATTATCCATTAGAACTTGGTTCAGGATCATTCATTCCAGGTTTCGAAGAACAATTAGTTGGAGTTAAGAAAGGTGAAGAAAAAGACGTTGAAGTAACTTTCCCTGAAAACTACCAAGCAGCTGAACTTGCTGGTCAACCTGCAACATTCCACTGCACAGTTCACGAAGTAAAATATAAAGATCTTCCTGAATTAAATGATGAATTAATCAAAAAATTAAAAATCGAAAACGTTGAAACAGTTGATGCTTATAAAGAAAAAGTAAATACAGATTTAACTGCTCAAAAAGAAAGAGAAGCTGAAGAAAACTTCACTAATGAATTATTAGGAAAAGTTTGTGATAACGCAAACGTTGAAATTCCAGCAGCTATGATCGATGCAGAAGTTGATCGTATGTATAGAGAATTCGAAGGTCGTATGCAACAATCTGGATTTACTGCTAAACAATTCTTAGAAGCAACTCACCAAACTGAAGAAGCAATTCGTGCTCAAATGAGCCCAGAAGCTTCTGCTCGTGTTAAGACTCAATTAGTATTAGAAGCTATCGTAAAAGCTGAAAGCATCGAAGCTAGTGATGAAGATGTAGAAAAAGAATTTACTACAATGTCTGAAATGTACAATATGGAAGTTGAAAAAATCAAATCATTGATTTCTCCAGAAAGTATTAAAGCAGATTTAGCTAATCAAAAAGCATTAGACTTCATTAAAACTTCTGTAAAGTAGTATAATGTAAACGAAAAAAGACGCTTAGCGTCTTTTTCCATATTTAATATAAGGAGGTTTTTGTATGGAATTAAATACCTATCCTTTAGTTTGTACAAGAGGAGTCGTACTGTACCCGAATCAAGAAATTGTCATTGATGTAGGTAGAGATACTTCTGTACATGCTGTTGAAAATGCGCAGGATAATTATGATAAAAAGATTTGTTTGTTTTCTCAAAAAGAACTTGAACAAGAAAATCCTGCAACCGAAGACATATATTCTGTAGGGACTTTGTGTGAAATTCGTCATATTCGTCGTTTTGATAACTTTTTACGCGTTAAATTCCGTGGAATTAAGCGTGTTAAATTAAATAAATGGATCAATGGAAGCTTGAGTGATCTTGTGGAAGTTGAAATTCTTGAAAGCGAAAAACAAGATACGGTTGAAGAGGAAGCCTTAATTCGCATGATCGCAGATGAGCTTGATCGCATGCAAGGTCAGGATCGTTTTGTGACAAAAGAAATTGTTATGGAAATTTCTAAAGGTATGGGCGGTGAATTCTTAAGTGATAAAGCTGTTCAGGGGTTACCTTTAGACCTTGAAAGAAAACAAAAATATCTTGAAACACTTGGAGTAAATGATCGTTTGATGATGTTGCTTCAAGATATGGCAAAAGAAAAAAAGATGAGTGAAGTTGAAAAACAAATCAACGAAACTGTAAAAGAAAGAATAGATCAAGGGCAAAAGGACTACTATCTTCGTGAAAAGATGAATGTCATTCGTGAAGAATTAGGGGATACAGTTGCTCAAGATGAAGATGCAGCTAAAATTCGTAAGCGTTTAGCTGAAAATCCATATCCTGACTATATTAAGAAAAAGGTATCGGATGAAGTGAGTCGTTATGAAATGCTTCCTATGGCTAGTGGAGAAACTGGCGTAATCAAAGCGTATATTGATTGGCTAATGGATCTTCCTTGGTGGCAACAAACAAAAGATAATGAGGATTTAAATGCGGCAGAAGCCACTTTAAATGCGGATCATTATGGTCTAGAAAAAGTGAAAGAACGTATTCTAGAGTATTTAGCTGTTAAACAAATGACAAATTCATTAAATGCACCAATCATTTGTTTGGTGGGTCCTCCTGGAGTTGGTAAAACATCTTTGGCAAAAAGTGTTGCGCGTGCATTAGATCGTAAATTTGTGAAGATGTCTCTTGGTGGTGTTCGTGATGAAGCGGAAATTAGAGGACACAGAAGAACGTATTTAGGTGCTTTGCCTGGACGTATCATTCAAGGAATGAAAAAGGCAGGCGTGACAAATCCTGTATTCTTAATTGATGAAATTGATAAAATGGCAAGTGATTATAAGGGAGATCCATCAAGTGCAATGCTTGAAGTATTGGATCCTGAACAAAACTCAGTTTTCTCAGATCACTATATTGAAGAGCCTTATGATTTATCAAAAGTATTATTCATCGCAACGGCTAACTATTTAGAAAATATTCCACCTGCATTAAGAGATCGTTTGGAAATCATTGAATTATCAAGCTATACAGATGCAGAAAAGGTTCATATTGCTAAGGATCACTTAGTGCCTAAACAATTAAAATTAAATGGATTAAAACCATCTCAATTAAAAATTGATGATGATATGTTACTATATTTAATTCGTTACTATACTCGTGAAGCGGGAGTTCGTTCATTGGAGCGTACAATTGCGACAATTTGCCGTAACACTTTATTGGCTATCTTAAAAAACAACAAACGCAGCATTAAGTTAACTAAGAAATTAGTTCATGAGTGGTTGGGTAATGAAAAAGTTGACTATGGTAAAAAAGAAAAGAAAGATCAAGTTGGAACTGTAACAGGACTTGCCTATACAAGTTTTGGTGGTGACATCCTTCAAATTGAAGCAACTCGCTTTACAGGTAAAGGTAGACTTGTTCTTACTGGACAATTAGGTGATGTCATGAAGGAAAGTGCTAGTATTGCGCTAGACTATGTTCGTACGCATGCAACTGAATTCAAAATCGATCCAAAATTGTTTGAAGAAAATGATGTACATATTCACGTACCAGAAGGTGCTGTACCAAAAGATGGACCAAGTGCTGGTGTTACAATGACAACGGCATTGGTATCTTGTTTCTCTAATATTCCAGTTAAAGCGAATTTAGCTATGACTGGTGAAGTTACGCTAAGAGGAAATGTTCTTCCTATTGGTGGATTGAAAGAGAAATCATTGGCAGCACATCGTTCTGGAATTGATACAATCTTGATTCCAAAAGAAAATGTAAAAGACTTAGATGATGTACCTCAAGAAGTAAAAGATGCAGTTACTTTTATTCCTTGTTCAAATGTATCTCAAGTGTTACATAACGCATTGGTAAAATAGTATGATCAGTGAATTTGTGATTAGTGCTGTTGAAAAAGAACAATGGCCAGAATCTGATTTACCAGAAGTTGTAGTCGTTGGACGTAGTAATGTTGGAAAATCAAGCTTTATTAATGCATTGACAAATAAGAAGAAACTTGCCTATGTAGGAAATACACCAGGTAAAACACGTTTGATCAATTTCTTTAAGATTGATGATACATGGATGTTGGTGGATGTTCCAGGATATGGCTATGCGAAAATGTCTAAACAAATGCTAATTAAGATGGGTAAAATGATGGATACTTATTTTAATCAAAGAGAGCAGATTTGCTGCGTTGTACAACTTGTCGATGCAAGACATGGAGCCACGCATGATGATTTAGATATGATCGAAATGATTCAAAGTCTTGGAATTCAAATCGTTATCGTAGCTACAAAAGTTGATAAGATTCCTAAGACAAAACGTGTTCGTGCATTGAAAGATATTTCACAACAACTTCATTTGCCAATGAAAAATATCTTTGGAATTAGTAGTACAGAAAAAACAGGTTTTGAACCTGTCTTAGAAAGAATCAATGAAATTATAGAACAGGCTAAAAAATAGTCTGTTCTTTTATTATAATGTATGATAATCGATTGCGTATGTAAGTACATTGACTTATAATAAAGAAAAAAAGGAGCCTATTTTATGTCAAAAACATCAAATGTATACGCAAGAATTGAACCAGAAACAAAAGAACAAGCAGAAGCCATTTTATCAAAATTAGGAATACCTTCTTCTGTCGCAATTAACATGTTTTATAATCAAATTATTTTAAATAATGGATTGCCTTTTGATGTGAAAATTCCATCAAATAAAATTCTAAATGAAGATGAACTAACAAAAGAGGAATTAGCTAAAGAGATATTTGCTGCTCATGATGAAGTTTTAAAAGGGAATACAATTCCTTTTGATCAATTTAATGAATCATTGAAAAAGGATCTAAAACTATGAAATTTGAAGTAGAAATATCATATAAGGCAAATTTGGATATTCGACATATTTATGAGTACTATGTCATGAATAATTTTGATTTGAATTATGTGAAACACTTAATAAACGGAATTTGTTTCACTCATTAAATCTTTAGAATATTTGCCAGAAAGATATCCAAGATTTGAATTATTAAAAAAAGAAACTAATGTTAGATATGCAATATACAAAAAATATAAAATAATCTATGAAATAATGGGTGATAAAGTTTATATATTAAGAGTGATTCATCATTCGCAAAATATTACTACTAATTTTTTTCTTGCAGAAAATGAAATCCCTTATGTGGTAGAATCTGATTAAGAAATAGTAGAAGAGACTAAAAAATAGTTTCTTCTTTTATATTGTTTAAAAATTATTAATTGAAATGATTTTGGTTTGTGAGTATGTTAAAATGAAGCCCTAAAAAGGAGTGCTGAGCTTATGAAACAAAACCCAACACCTTGTATTACGAATCTTTAATGTTGACAATTGCTGGAATTGTGAATGCTTTTGGAATCACATTGCTTATGACACCTGTGAAGTTATATGATAGTGGAATTTTTGGAACTTTTATGTTACTTGAACAGATTACACCATCTTATTTATCATTATCACTATTCTTATTAATATTAAACATTCCTTTATTTTTGATTGGACTCAAAAAACAAGGAAAAAAATTTACCTTCTATGCCATATATACTGTCTTTATTTACTCTTTGTTCGCATGGCTTATAACGGATGTTTTTCCAATCGATGTAAGTATTGCGTCTCCTCTTGCGGGAACGGATTTATTGTTGTGTGCTTTATTTGGCGGTATGATTTCAGGTTTAGGCAGTGGATTAGCCATTCGATATGGAGGCGCTATGGATGGTATTGAAGTTATGGGCGTGATATTTTCAAAACGTATTGGAATTACAGTAGGTACGTTTGTGATGATATATAATATTTTTTTGTATATTGTTTGTGGGATTGCGCTTGAAAGCTGGGTTCTTCCTTTATATTCTATAGTTGCTTATTTTGCTGCATTAAAGACAATTGACTTTGTCGTTGAAGGTATTGATCGTGCTAAATGTGCCATGATTGTTACAGAATATCCAAAAGAAATATGTGAAGCGTTAAGTGATACATTTGGAAATGGTGTTACTAGAGTAGATGCTACGGGTGGATATTCAAAACGTGATAAATCCATCGTTTATTTTGTGGTCAATCGCTACCAAGTCAATCGTATGAAAGAAAAGGTTCATGAAATTGATTCTGGTGCTTATATCATAATGAGTGAAGTTGCGGATATTTTTTCAAATAATATTGATCGGGTATAAGAAAAGTGGGGGAATTAAATTTCCTCCACTTGTTTTGTCCATAGACTTCTTGATGCGTCGCTTGGCATTCTCCAGTCACCTCTTGGTGAGAAACAAATAGATCCAACCTTAACACCATCTGGCATACAGTTTCTTTTGAATTGCTGGGTAAAGAAACGATTGTAGAATGTTATGATGGCTTTTTTTATTGTTTCCTTTTCTACATCTTTAAATGCAACACAAGCTAAATCATAGATTTTCTTAGGCTCATCGTGATGTCTCAACATTTGATATAAGAAGAAATCATGTAGATCATAAGAACCCAATACTTCTTCTGTTTTTTGAGCAATCTTACCATTTTTATCGGGTGGTAAAAGCTCTGGAGATACTGGTGTATCACAAATATCCATCAATACATCATGTAACATTTCATCTTTTAAGGCAACACTTTCAACAATATAACGAACAAGTGTCTTAGGAACACTGGTATTTACCGCATACATACTCATGTGATCTCCATTATATGTACACCATCCTAGAGCAAGTTCACTTAAATCTCCAGTACCTACTACGATCGCATTATAGGCATTGCTTAAATCCATAAGAATTTGAGTTCTTTCACGAGCTTGAGAGTTTTCATACGTAATATTATGAACTTCTGGGTCATGGTGAATATCTTTAAAATGTTGATTTACACCATCCACGATAGAAATTTCTTCACTAGATACATGCAATAGATCCATTAAAATTTGCGCATTGGATTTAGTACGTTTTGTTGTACCAAAACCAGGCATTGTGATCGCATGAATTCCTTTTGAATCATAATTGTTGATTTTAAAGGCTTCATGACATACAAGCAAAGCTAAAGTAGAATCGAGTCCTCCACTAATTCCAATCACAACATCTTTACAATGAATCTTTGAAAGACGTGTTGCTAAGCCTAGAGCTTGAATATGTAAGATTTCTAAACAACGCGTAATTCTTTCATCTTGATTATTCGGAACAAAAGGATAAGCATCGATATAGCGGTCAAATTCAATTTCATGGATTGGTTTTGATGCGAAATCTACGGTTGTATAGTTTACATGGAATAAATCTTGCATGCTTGTCTTATAGTGTAGACGATCATGGTTTAAGTGGTCTAAATCAATTTGACCATAAATGGTTTTATCAGTTTTTGTCTCACTTAAAATGGCACCATTTTCACAAATTAAATTATGTCCAGAAAAAACCAAATCACTAGAACTTTCTGTAGGACCAGCACTGGCATATATATAGCCGGCATAGCATTTGGCACTTTGATCCTTGACTAGATTTCTTCTGTAATTTGCTTTAGAGATGATTTCATTGGAAGCACTTAGATTACATAATATATTTGCTCCAGCTAGTGCATGGGTTGAACTTACTGGAATGGTAACCCATAGATCTTCACAGATTTCAATACCTAGACAAGCAGATGTTGTAGTATCTTTAAATACGATATGATTTGAAACAGGCACTTTTTTATTTTTATAAGTAAATGTTGTGTTTTCTTTTAATTCACTAGCACTTGAGAACCATCTTGTTTCATAGAATTCGTTGTAGCTTGGAATATATGTTTTTACTTGAATACCTAGAATATCATGGTTGAAACAAATGGCAGCGCAGTTATAAAGCTTATTATCAATTTCTAAAGGTAAGCCTAAGACTGCAACAAGGTTTTCGGGTAGTTCTTCGACAATTTCAAATAGAACTTGTTTTGCTTTATTTAATAATGTGTGTTCATAGAATAAATCCTGACATGTATATCCTGTAATACATAATTCTGGAAATACAACAAGTTGTGTATCTGAATCTAATTCTTGAATACAATTTAAAATTTCTTCTTTGTTTGCCCGTGGATCACCAATTGAAACATTTGGCGTACAGGCAGCTGTTTTATAATATGAATAACGATGCATGTTCATACCTCATTTCCATTGATGATTATATCAAAAAAAGACGTCCATTTTAAGGACGTCTTTGATTAATGTTCACTTAATTCGTGAAGACGATCTCCATATGCAGATTCATCTGCTTCTTTCTTATCGCTTTCAGTCGCATATTTTTTAACTAATGCGCTAGATTTATTGATTGGTTGTAAAGTTCCGGCACCTGCAACACATCCACCAGGACAAGCCATACCTTCTAATAGGTATCCATTTAGTCTTCCAGCTTTAGCCATCATCAACATTGTCTTACAGTTCTTTAATCCTTCAGCAGCTTGAACTTTAACTTCAGTTCCAGGATGTTCTTTTTGAATTAAATCTTTAACAGCTTTGGCAACACCACCACTAACGGCAAATCCACGACCTGCATTTGTTCCTTCTGTCAATGGATCTGAAGTTGTGATTTGGTCTAATTCAATACCTTTCGCATTGAACATACCCATAACCTCTTCAAAAGTTAATACGAAATCAACATCACTACGGATTGATTTACGGCTTGCTTCCAATTTCTTAGCAGCACAAGGACCGATGAATACAACTTTTGCGTTTGGTTTTTCTTTTTTGATCAAACGACCTGTCAATACCATTGGAGTTAATGCCATTGAAATATATGGTGCAAAGTCAGGGAAGTTTTTCTTCGCCATAACTGACCATGCAGGACAGCAACTTGTAGCCATAAATGGTTGTTTTTCAGGAACTTTGTCTAAGAAGTCTTCCGCTTCTTCAATTGTACATAAGTCAGCACCAATCGCAACTTCAACAACGTCCGCAAAACCTACAGCTTTTAATGCAGCTTTTACTTTGTCTGGAGTTACAGCTGGACCAAATTGACCAACGAAAGCAGGGGCAACAGCAGCAATGACTTCATAACCCTCTTTCATGGCATAGATTGTTTGGAAAATCTGTCCTTTATCAACGATAGCTCCAAATGGACAGTTCACTAGACACATTCCACAGCTTACACATTTATCGTAATCGATTTCTGCTTTTCCATCTGCATCCGATTTGATCGCATCCATACCGCAGCTAGCAGCACATGGACGTTCTAATTTAGTGATTGCGTGATAAGGACATGCATCCATACAACGTCCACATTTAATACATTTTTCTTGATCAATACAGCTTTTACCATTTACGATATGAATCGCATCTTTTGGACAAACTTCTGTACATTGGTGTGATAAACATCCTTGACAAGCGTTTGTGACAAATACTTTCTTTTCTGGACATGCATTACATGCAAATTTAATAATGTTGATAAGTGGATCATCATAGTATTTTTTAGCGATCGTACTTTCTTCAATTCCATCAGAAATATTCGTATATTCAGTAATGTCACGAACAGGTAAACCCATACCTAAACGTAATCTTTCGCCAATGATTGCACGTTCTAGAAAGATACTGTCACGATATTTTGCTTTTGTACCAGGAAAAATTTCATATGGAATCTCTTCCATACGTTTCGAATAATCTGTATTGTCATCGTACGCCATTGAAGCGATGGCAGTAAAGACCTGACGACGAAGGTCAGTTACCGAGTTATAAATTCCTCTCATATTTCCTCCTATTTTTATTCCTCATATAGACTCATATAATATTATATAGTAAAAAGTCCATTTGTGAAAGTTTTAATTAGTATAAAATATTATTATTTTTTTCTAATAGTGATATAATACCGTGCGGGGTGAATTGTTTGGTAAAAATTGTATGGGATTGGAACGGAACTTTGTTAGATGATGTTGATTTATGTTTTTCATGTATCAACCGACTTTTGGTGAATCATGAACTACAGCCGTTAAGCACTTTAAATCAATATCGAGAAGTATTTACATTTCCAATAGAGGATTATTATAAAAGGGTTGGCTTTAATTTTGATAAAATACCTTTTTCCATATTGGCTCACGAATATATGGAAGATTATCAAGAAAAAAGTTATAGTTGCGACTTGCATTCAGATGTATTGGATGTTGTAAAAAAGGCTAAGTATTTAGGCTTTTCACAAACTGTACTTTCTGCAAGCAAGATGGATTATCTTCTAAGACAAATGCAAAATTTAAATGTAGATACTTTATTTGATTCCATTTATGGAATCAATGATATCTATGCGAAAAGTAAAGTGGAATTAGCCCATGCGTTTAAACAAACATGCAGCCAAGATGATGAAATTTATTTTGTAGGAGATAGCGTTCATGATTATGAAGTCGCAAAAAGTATTGATGCCAAATGTATCTTGGTGACAACAGGGCATCAAAATCGTAAGACTTTAGAAAGTGTGAATGTACCGGTTATGGACAGTTTAATGGAAAGTTTGGATTTTATTTATGAAAGAGATTAAGATCAATCAAAATGATGCGAATCAAAGATTAGATAAGTTTTTAATGAAAACTTTTCCTAAGCTAGGTAAGTCAATGATGTATAAGGCGATTCGAAATAAAAAAATCAAAGTAAATCGCAAGCGTTGTACTTTTGATCAGAAAATCCAGGAAAATGATAGTATTCTATTGTTTTTACCTCCGGATGTTTTAGAAGAGAAAAAAGTGGAAACAAATTATATATCATCGAAATTAGATGTCATTTATGAAGATGAAAATATCTTAATTGTGAATAAGCCATATGGCTTATTATCACAGAGTGATCAAAGTCAAAATCAAGATTGTCTAGTGAATCGTGTGCAGGCATATTTAATGGAGAAAAACGAATATGATCCTAATAAGGAACATTCTTTTGCGCCTAGTATTTGTCATAGATTAGATCGAAACACAACGGGTCTAGTGATTGCTGCAAAAAATGCGAATGCTTTAAGAAAAGTAAATGAGGCAATCGCAAATCGTAATATTCAGAAAATGTATCGTGCACATGTTTCAGGTACTTTTAATCAAAAAGATTTTAGTATGTCTTATTACATTCGCAAAGAAAATACAATTGCGAAGGTAAGTGATAAAAAATTAGAAGGCTATCAACAAGCATTAATGGATGTACATGTTGAAAGAGATGATGGCGAGAATTCAATTTGTACAATTACTCTTCATACAGGAAAATTTCATCAGATTCGTGCCTTAATGGGGCACATAAAGCATCCTTTGTTGGGTGACGTCAAATATGGATATCATGGAAAGAAAAGGCCGATAGAATTGATGGCATATCGGTTGGAATTTCATGATGTAGATTTGCCACTTCAACAAACGGTGTTTGAAATTCCAAGAGCATAGTAGGAGGGTATGAATATGCAAGAATATCGATATTTATTAGATATTGCCTTAATTTTATTAATGACAAAAGCCTTTGGACTTTTTTCTCGTCGATTACGTATGCCATCTGTAGTAGGTGCATTGATCGCAGGAATCGTTTTAGGGCCTGCGGTATTAAATATAGTTGAGCCAAGTAAGTTAATTGAATCTTTATCGGAAATTGGTGTTATCGTCTTAATGTTTGCGGCTGGTCTTGAAACAAGCATAACAGATTTAAAGAAAGCAGGACTAAAAGCATTTATTATTGCGACACTTGGTGTATTAGTTCCATTAGCTGTTGGCTATGTAGTTGGTGGATTCTATAATGTGGGACCAGATGCATGGTTACACAACTTATTCTTAGGTGTTATTTTAACAGCTACAAGTGTTGGTATTACGGTAGAAACATTAAAAGAAATGGGATGTATGTCTACAGAAAGTGGAAATGCGATTCTAGCAGCAGCTGTTATTGATGATGTTTTAGGTATTATTTGTTTAACATTAGTAACAGGTATGGCTGATAGTTCAGTTAATATTGGTGTTGTTATGTTTAAAATTTTACTATTCTTTGTGTTTGCCGTTGTTGTAGGAGTTATTTTACACAAAGTATTCTCATGGTGGTTTGAACATGATTCATGTGGTGGACTACAAAGATATTCAATCGTATCTTTTGCGTTCGCATTGATCATGGCTTTCTGTTCAGAAGCATTCTTTGGTGTTGCAGATATCACTGGTAGTTTTGTGGCTGGTTTGATTCTTTCTGGTACTAGACAATGTGATTATGTCACAAAACGTATTTCAACATTATCTTATATGTTGATTACGCCTGTATTCTTTGCGAGTATTGGATTAAAACTTTCTCCAATCACATGGAATGCTAAACTTATTGAGTTAGTTATTGTATTATGTGTGATTGCCGTTTTGACAAAAATTGTTGGATGTGGTCTAGGTGCTATTGTATGTAAATATACACCTACACAAGCCATTCGTATTGGATGTGGTATGATCAGTCGTGGTGAAGTTGCCTTGATTGTCGCAAATAAAGGTATGGCATTAGGTATTTTACCTGAGGTCTTTGTGACTCCAGTATTATTGTGTGTCGTATTCACAACGGTTATTACACCAATCTTATTAAAAATCGTATACAAAAAGAAACCGAATGATGCAGATTTTGTACAAACTGCAAATTGTTAATATTATTTTCACATTGAGTCTTTATACTGAAAGTATGAAGACTCTTTTTTTAATGCTTATCATTACTTTTTTAATCAAACCATTTCAACTATCGACTGTTTATTTAGTTCTTTTCTTGTATTTTCTTGCCAAAAAAGACTATGAAACGATGTATATTGAAAAGTATTGGATTTTTCCATCGATACTTCTTTTATTCTTTTGTTCAAGTTATGTGCCAGTATTAAATCGAATCTGTGCAAGTCTAGCTTTTCTATTTGTCAGTGGAACCATTAAATTGATTAAATCCGATTGGATTGGCAGTGCCGATGTGTGTTATTTGACTTTTTTTGGATTTTATTTGGGCATAGAAAGAATGCTTGTAGCTTTATATATTAGTGTTTTACTTGGAATACTTTGGATTTTATATAAAAAAAAGCATATCCTTCCCTATATATCGTGTTTGGCAATTGGTGTATGGATTGCCGTTTTGAAAGGATATACGATTTTTCATTTTCTAATGAATCTTTTTTCTTGAGGACAAGTAATATCTACATCATTAAATTGAATATGATGACTTTGAAGTAAAAGTCCTGTATTATCAATTTTTTTACCTCCATATAGAGGATCGTTTAAAATGGGATGGTTCAAAGAAGCACATTGAACACGGATTTGATGTTTTCTTCCGGTAAGAATCGTTACTTGAATTAATGAACAATCTTTATAATTTTTAAGTGTATTAAATATTGAAACACTTTCTTTTCCATTTGGATGAATGATCATTTTCTTGGCATTATGACGATCTCTTGCGATATTTGAAATGATCTTTTTATTTTTATAATTTGTATGGCCTTGTACTAAGGCAATATATTCTTTTTTTATATGGTGCTCTTTCATGTTTTTATCGCAATAGGCCTGAAAGAATGGATGCTTACAAAATAACACCAAACCACTTGTTTCATAATCAATTCGATGGATAGCTTGAGCTGGATATTTGTTTTGGTTTAATTGTAAATATCCATTGACTCGAGCTTGTAGAGTGTCTTGGTTGTTTCCATCATCGTGAACCAATAAAAATTCTAGGTGAAACTGGCCTTAAGACCACCGTTATAAAAATGAACGG
>ERZ772883.1244-NODE-1244-length-20565-cov-8.622526_pt1 | contig 20565 bp, 16 predicted proteins | sample MGYA00580575_ERZ772883 | MGnify/ENA primary metagenome ERZ772883 (study PRJEB29015, sample SAMEA2737666) | human gut metagenome | biome: human gut; feature: human-associated habitat; material: faeces | place: China | collected 2012 ...
ATAGGGCGCGGGACTGTTCGAGGTGAAGCAAGTTGGCTGCGGAGTTACCGCCGCTCGGCAACGGGCCTCGCGGCTCGCGGGTCTGGTGTGGATTCCTGTTACTTGCATAGCAAAGACCGCCATTCGGCAACAGGCCTCATGGCTCGCAATAAAGGCCAGTGTGGATATGATCTCACGTTGGCTTTTTAGCAGGGGCACTGCCCCTGCACCCCGGACTGCATACTATTGACATGCGGCTTGACCGGGCTTTTACGCCCATACGGTTTGCTTCATCCCACGAAGTTTTTTCTGTGAACATTTCCATCCTTTTTTATTTCTTAGGACACAAACCGAAAGGAGGCCTTCTATTGGCAGAGTTGCCATGGAAAGACGGCAAATGCCGGTGTTCCTGGGCGAATCCCCAAAACGAGCTTTACGTGCGCTATCACGACGAGGAATGGGGCGTTCCCGTTCACGACGACGGCCGTCTGTTTGAAATGTTGATTTTGGAGAGCTTTCAGGCCGGGCTTTCATGGGAATGCGTTCTGAACAAGCGGGAGGCCTTTCGCCGGGCTTTCGACGGCTTTCGTCTGGAATCTGTCTGCGCCTTTGACGAAGCCAAGTTGCACGCTTTGCAGCAGGACGCGTCCATTATCCGAAACCGGCGCAAATTGGAAGCAGCCGTGCGCAATGCACGTGTTTTCCGGGACATTCAGCAGGAATGCGGCAGCTTTTCTTCTTATTTATGGGGCTGGACCAACGGTCAGGTTCTCCGGGAATTTGGCCCTACTTCCTCGCCCCTCTCCGACGCGATTTCCGCCGACCTGAAAAAGCGCGGCATGACCTTCGTTGGAACCACCATCATCTACGCCTACCTTCAAGCCGTCGGCGTCATCAACGCCCACTCCCCCACCTGCTACAGGGCAGGGGCAGTGCCCCTGCACCCCACACCGCGCCCGTAGGGCGCGGGGCTGCTCGAAGGAAAACGGCTTGGCTACGGAGTCACCACCGCTCGGCAACGGGCCTCACGGCTCGCCGGTCTGGTGTGGATTCCTTGTCAGTTGAATAGAAAAGACCGCCGTCGGGCAACAGGCCCTCCGGCTCGCTAAAAAGGTCAGCGTGATTCTAAATTCACGCTGGCCTTTTGCCTTGCAGAAATATCCAAGTTACATCGAAGCGTCCAACTGGTATAATTTGAATATGGTTTACACCAACCGCGAATTGGAAAACAGGTCTGCCCATGGAAGCAGCGAGTCCACCCACGTAACACGAGACTATCCCAAGCACCGCCATTTGAGTCTGCCCAGCGCCACCTGCGGGGGAACCGAGCGGCGATAGGCAGCGGAGGGAAAAAGGCCCACCCATTTTGACGGCGGAAATAGGCGAGCACAGGAGCGCGCACAGGCGTTGGGGGTAGCTATCTAATTTTATTACGCGCGACGTTGCGAGCCCCGCCGGCAAAATGGGCAATAAAAGGCTTTTTCCCGGCGGGTGAGCGAAGCGAACCGAGGTCGAGGACAGCCCCGAAGGGGCTACCGCAGACCGAAGCCCGCCACCAAGGGAGGCCGAAGGCCGACTAGCGCCCGAAATGGCCGAAGGCCATGAAGCGCGTAGCCAAGCACAAGCGTAGCGCAGGGCTTGGCCGCAGTGCGAAGCGGGGCGGGCCGCAAGAGTCGCCGTGCCGCTGGCTTTCTTTTGCACACTTTTCTTTCGCCACCGAAAGAAAAGTGTGAGCGCCCCTTGGGACGGCCAGTCCCTATCCGCGCCGGAGTCGGCGCGTCAAGCCCCACCGGGGGCTGGGGATTGCGCCTGCGGGCGCACTGGGGGCTTTCCGCTCGCCCCAGGCCCCTTCGGATCGCCACCCGAACAATAGAGCGCCCCATAGGGCTGCAAGCCCTTCCCTCGCGCCGGTATCGGCGCGTCAGGCCCCGCCAAGGGGAATTGCTTACGGCAAAGTTGTCGTTTATCGATGCAAGCAGGGGGCTTTCCGCTCGCCCCCTGCACCCCTTCGGGGAGTCGGCGTATCCACAGGGCGGGAGTATGTGCCTGCGGGCGCATCAAAGGGCCTTCCTCGGGGAAAAACAATCGGCGCGGCCCGCGCTGCCGTACACTCCGCTTTTTGCTTCTCTGATTTCAAGGTTCTAACCACACTTTCGGCATTGGTGTCAATTAGCACGATTTCCTTGCAATAGCTCCCCTTTCCTTCTTTACTACCATCAAAGGAGTGTTATCATCCCCATGCAGCTTCCTTCCACTCTCTTCGGCTGGGTACGCTTCCTGCTGGAGCAGTACGGCCCCCTGTTTCTGAGCGGCGTCGGCGTTACGCTGATCGTTGCCATCACCGGCACACTGGCGGGCTTCCTGCTGGGCCTGCTGGTGGCGATTCTGCGCACGATTCCCACGTCGCCCAAAGACCCCGCTGTGAAAAGAGTCCCACTGAAGATTCTTTCGTGGCTGCTGGGTGTTTATATTGAAGTGTTCCGCGGAACGCCTATGATCGTGCAGGCCATGGTGATCTATTACGGCGGCATGACGGTGGGCGTTCGCCTGCCCGTGCTGACCGCCGCCATCCTGATCGTCAGCGTCAATACCGGCGCGTATATGGCGGAGATCATCCGCGGCGGCATCATCAGCGTGGATAAGGGCCAGAAGGAGGCCGCCCACGCCATCGGCATGACCCACTGGCAGAGCATGATCTACGTGGTGCTGCCTCAGGCCGTGCGGAATATCATGCCCTCCATCGGCAATGAGTTCGTGGTCAATATCAAGGACTCCAGCGTGCTGAACGTGATTTCCGTCAACGAGCTGTTCTTCATGTCCAAGTCCGCTGCGGGTACGTACCTGCGCTACTTTGAGGTGTTCTTCATTACCGCGTGCATCTATCTGGTGCTGACCTTCACCGTTACCCGGCTGCTGCGGCTGCTGGAACGCAAGATGGACGGCAAGACCAATTACATCATCTACGGCTCCCAGAGTGATTCCAAGGCTTCCATCAAGATCGAAAAGGAAGAAGGTGTGCCCCGTGACTGACCTGAACGCATTGGAAAAGAACGTCCCCATTCTCAGCGTGGAGCACCTGAAGAAGAACTTCGGCGAGCACGAGGTACTGCGGGATATCACCTTCGATGTGCCGCAGGGCGACGTAGTCAGCATTATCGGCTCCAGCGGCAGCGGCAAGAGCACGCTGTTGCGGTGCATCAATTTTCTGGAAGAACCCACCGACGGCCGGATCCTGTTCCGGGGAAAGAACGCAGAAACCGAATGGACCCGGGCACAGTACCATTCCAAGGTGGGCATGGTGTTTCAGAGCTTCAACCTGTTCAACAACATGAGCGTGCTGAAGAACTGCATGACCGGCCAGATGAAGGTGCTGCACCGGGGGCGGGCCGAATCGGAAGAAAAGGCGCTGTTCTATCTGGAAAAGGTGGGCATGGGCCCCTATCGGGATGCACGGCCCGGTCAGCTTTCCGGCGGACAGAAGCAGCGCGTGGCCATTGCCCGGGCACTGGCCATGGACCCGGAGGTGTTGCTCTTTGACGAGCCCACCAGTGCGCTGGACCCGGAAATGGTGGGCGAGGTGCTGAGCGTCATGCGGGAGTTGGCGGATTCCGGCCTGACCATGCTGGTCGTGACCCACGAAATGGCCTTTGCCCGGGATGTGAGCAAGCGGGTCATTTTTATGGATTCAGGCGTGATCGCCGAGGACGGCGCGCCGGAGGAAATCTTCACCCATCCCAAGCAGCAGCGCACTCGGGAGTTCTTGAGCCGGGTGCTGGAAAAGAAAGCGTAATTCGTTTCCGGGCTTTTCGAAAAGGCCCGGATTTTCTTTTTCAAAAAATGGGAAGAAACGGCAGTCCGCGTTCGTTGAATCAAAAGACGGCTGACAGCGCCGCCTGAAGGAGGGTGTACCGATGAAGAAATGGCTGGTTTTTCTGATGAGCCTGTGCCTGGCGGCTCTGTGCGTCCCGGCACTGGCGGCCTCGTCCCGGCCCACGGCCTATGTGGATGGCGGAACGGTGGATCAGGTCCATCTGCGTCAAAAGCCCGCATCGGATGCACGCTCGCTGGGACTTTATTTTACGGGCACCGAGGTGGAATGCTGGTCAGATCCCAGCGAAACCTGGGTGCATGTCTCTATCGGCGCGGAGGACGGTTACATGATGTCCAAATACCTGTCGCTGGAGGAAGTGCCCTCCCGTCAGCCGGAGGGCATCGCTCACACGGAATCGTGGCTGAATCTGCGCAAGCTGCCCACGAAGGACTCTCAACGACTGGGAACACTCCATGAGGGAGACAAAGTGACCGTGTTGGGCGAAACGGCCTACAGCTGGTACTATATCAACGCAAATGGCGTGTATGGGTATGTATACGAACGCTATCTGGAATTGGGCAGCGCTGCCGAGCAGCCGCTTGCCGGAGAAGAATTGCCGCTGCTGCGGGCGGCGCTGGAAAGCCGGGCAACGCTGCGGCTGAACGGTGAAGAAATACTGCTGTCACAGTTCATGGAGCAGGCCGACGGGCAGCTGGAGCTGCCACGGCTGACGGTGCTGGACTTGGACGGCGACGGTCAGATGGAAGCGGTGGTGAAGGAATATCGCCGCGGCGTCGAGGACACAGAGCTTGGCTCACTGGTGCTGGACGTGCAGCACGGCGTGGTTTACGCCTATGATCTGACCCTGCGGGCCTTCAACGAGCTGCGGGCGGACGGTACGTTCATCTATTCCAGCGGAGCGGCGGACAACGGGATCGCGTCGCTGAAGCCGGAGGAGGACAGCAGCACGTATCAGATTCTGGCGGAATCCCGCACGGACAGCGCCGGGGGCATCTCCTATACGGTGGACGGTCTGACCGTCACCGGGACGGAATACAGCGCCGCGTTAGACCGGCAGGCCCAGAAGCCGGAGGCTGTATGGTACGAATGGAACGAGACGAATCTGAATTTGCTGTTTGGTTCCGTGACGGCTCGGAGCAACGGAGAATCCTAAAAGAGGATGAAAAAGGCCCCTCGGGTTGACAAAACCTGCGGGGCCTTTTGACTTGGAGGTGGGGGAAAGGTTTTATGATGATTTAAGATGCGGGATGATGCCAGTGGAATTTTCCCAATGGGGTGATCCTTGAAGGAGAAAACAGCTCGGCGTTTGGGCAAACAGCAAACGGAGCGCATGGCAGTGCGAACCGCGTTGATTGACTGCCCCGGGAAATTCGTGTCGTTGGTGGAGTGGCTCGGAAGGGTGAGAGCTTCCGGCCTTTTTTGTTACTTCTCAGGGTGAGAGGCGAGAAAGTAACGAATGGCGGTTTTGATTGCGCCTTGTTTGTTCGGCTGGCTATCGAGCCAGCTCAGAATATCCTGGTCGGTGTTGCGGTTGAGCTTCAGCCCGAAAAACTGTGTATTCTTCGCAGCGTATCGGGCGTTCGCGTCCTTGTAACCATCTTCAATCTTCTTTCTACCCGTTGACTTTCACCTGCCTTCTGTGGTAAGATACCAACAGGTGAGGAGCTTGACCTGTTGGAGCAGGTCAACGAATCATCTTCGAATGACCGTCTTCCTGTTGGGTTTGGGGGCGGTTATTTTTTATGCCTTGGCTTGATTGCCTTTAGCACCTCGAAAATAACGTAAGCGATCAGCCTTAACAGACTGATGATGTCACCAATCTTCATTGGCATCATCTCCTTTGTGATTTAGTATCACTCCGGCGATGATTCGCTTAGCTTCTCCGCCCTGTGCTCTTGGTTTCCCTTGAGCACGTGAACATGATCATATGGGTTCTATTTATTGTCAACGATAGGGGCTGTCCTCGGCTACAGTTCGCTCTCCTACAGCTGGCGTGGGGCATACCCAAAGAAGTGCTGGTTGGGATGCTGTAAGGTATCTTGGGTGATTTCGCAGAGCAGAAAAACAGGCTTGCCTTTTGCACTGCGGATGGTGTGGAGCAAACTTAAATAAAGCGCTGGGATGAAGAGGTGTGCCTTGGATAGCTCGCAACGCAAAAATGCCAGCGTGGTTTTCTGATCACGTTGGCATTTTTATGTGAGCCATGAGGCCCGTCGCCGAATGGCGGTCTGTACTGTTTAATTAACAGGGAATCACATCAAACCGGCGAGCCGCGGCACCTTTCGTGCCACGGCGGTAAAATCCAGGCCAAGCCGCATGTCTCCCTACGCCCCTGTGCGCCTAAGGCGCGCAGGCCGGGGTGCAGGGCGGCGAGAGGAAGCGCGCATCCAGTGGATGCAACCGCCGTAGGCGGTTAGCGACCGGCAGCCGTCAACCGAAACGAGGATTTGGCACGGCAGTGCCAAAGACGATGATTGAGGTTGCGGATCACTGCCCCTGCTAGTTGACGGTGATGCCGGTGAGCTCTTTCCACTTTTTGCGGATGGCGTTCTGATTCTGGACACCATAGTTGGGGTCGTTCTTCTGACATTCGTCCATGTCGCGCAGAAAGTGAACGCAGAGGTGGCCGTCAAAACCGTTGTTGGAAATGCTGCCGCTTAAGTGGGGGACGTTGTGGGTGCTGGCCAGCGTCCATACGCCGCTGGGAAGCTGAACGTATACCGGCTTGGGCGTCCAGGTGTTCTTGTTGCCGAAGGCCTTGTACATGATCTGCGTGTCCGTCTCGGTGAGAGGTTCGCTGTCGCAGTGGCGGCCCAGACTGTAGACCTTCAGCGTCCATTGCAGATTGGTGGCCGGATCAAAAACGATCAGCTTGTTTCCGTTTTTCAGGGAGGGCTTCACGTCGTTGTACCAGTGCAGAAGCTTGACGCTGCTGACACTGGGGCCGTTGGCCTTGCCGGTGCTGTCGTCGATGGTCGGGATGTTGTCACTCGGATCCGCTTCTTTGGCGCTGCCGCTGTAGAGCAGCTTCAGCGTGGCACTTCCGGCAACACCGTCCGCCGTGAGCCCGTTGCGTTTCTGGAACTGGGTGACGGCCATCTGGGTCAGCGCGCCGTAGGAACCGTCGGCGCTGACGTTGTAGCCTAGCGCTTTGAGCGCCTGCTGCATTTTCTTCACCTCGGAGCCGGTGGAACCATAGCTCAAGGTGCCTTCGGCATAGGTCTGATCGGAAGAAGAGTCAGAGGAAGAATTGCCCGAGCCGCTGTTTGACGTGCTGCCGGACGTGGCGGACATCAGCACCGCATGGGTGCGGGAACCGACCAGACCGTCGGCGGTCAGCCCGTTCTGTCGCTGGAAAGCCTTGACCGCAGCCATGGAGCCGGTGCCGTAAACGCCGTCCACACTGCCGGTGTAGAAGCCGAGGTCTTTTAACTTCTGCTGGACGGAGATGACGTCCGTCCCGGTGTAGCCCTTGCGCAGGGTGCGGGTAAAGCCGGACGCAGAGCTGGAGGAGGAAGAACTGGACGAGGAGGAATTGTCCCCGGAAATGCCGCTGTTCACCTGAGAATAGAGCAGCTGCTGGGTCTTGGTGCCCGCAAGGCCGTCGGCGGTCAGGCCGTTGGCCCGCTGAAACTGAATGACGGCCGCCCTGGTGCCGCTGCCGAATTTCCCGTCCACGCCGCCGGTGTAGAACCCCAGCAGCTTCAGGGCGTTCTGCAACTGGGTGACTTTGCTGCCACTGTCGCCGGATTGCAGGGTATTGGGATTCGTAGCGGTGTAGTTCCCGGAAGAAGTGCCGCTGGAAACGCCGCTGTTAACGGCATAGAGCTGCGCCAGCGTCTTCACGCCGGCCTTGCCGTCGGCGGTGAGGCCGTTGGCCTGCTGATAGGCTTTGACGGCCTGCTCGGTGCCTTTGCCGAATTTGCCGTCCGCCCCCTTGGTGTCGTAGCCCAGCGCGATCAACGCCTGCTGCAGCTGCAGAACTGCCGTGCCGCGGGAGCCAAGCTTCAAAGTGGTGGAAGCGGCCAGACCGGGCAGGGAAGCGGTCAAAAGAACGCAGGTCAGCAGCGCGGCGCAAAAACGCCGGTGTCTCCGAACTGAATGCATGTGTTTCATCCTCCTTTGGTACCCGCGAAAAGGCCCATCGGCGGCGGGCATAAATTTAGTATAGTCATTTGTTTCGAAAAATCAAATGATATTACGACTTTGTTACGAAAACGTAATATTTGCAGAGCAAAAGAAAAGTGAGATCCTGATTTCACAGGGGTTTCGCCATAAAGGCTGAAATGGTTGCAAATTGAGCCAAATATGCTATAATGAATGCGGTGGGCTGCGGCCCGAAAGATTCGCAACAGAATACACACCCGGTCGATCCATCAAGGAAAAGGAGGAAACTCACCCATGAAAAAGTTTCTTGCATTTCTCCTCGCTCTGACCATGCTGCTGGGCGTCGGTGCTCTGGCAGAAGAAGACGCGCCGCTGTTCCAGCAGGACGTGATGGTGCTCTTCACCAGTGACGTGCATTGCGGCATTGAGAGCAACTTCGGCTACGCCGGTCTGGCCATGGTGCGGGACGCGTACAAAAACGCTGGTTACCATGTGCTGCTGGTGGACAACGGCGACTCCATTCAGGGCGAACCGGTCGGGACCATGACCACCGGCGAGGCGAACATCAAGCTGATGAACGCCGTGGGCTACGATATCGCCACCATGGGCAACCATGAGTTCGACTACGGCATGGAGCGCTTCTTCGAACTGTCCAAGATGGCCAATTTCCCCTATGTTAGCTGCAACTTCAACAAGGGCGGCGAATTGCAGTTCGCTCCTTATGTCGTCAAGGAGTTCGACGGCGTGAAGATCGCCTTCGTGGGCATCAGCACTCCCAAGACCCTGACCTCCTCCACCCCCAAGTACTTCCAGGATGAAAACGGCAACTTCATCTACGGCTTCTTCGAGGACGAAACCGGCGAGGGCCTGTACAACGCGGTGCAGAAGGCCGTGGACGACGCCCGCGCCGAGGGCGCGACTTTCGTGGTGGCGCTGGCCCATCTGGGCAACGAGGACGAATGCCGTCCCTTCACCTATGCGGACGTGATCGCCAACACCACCGGCATCAACGCCCTGCTGGACGGCCACAGCCACGACACCTATCATGTGGAAATGCGCAACAAGGCCCGTGAAACCGTTCTGCGTCAGGGCTGCGGCACCAAGATGGAAGGCATCGGCTATTTGAAGATCGCTGCCAAGGACGGCGCGATGGAGGCCGGCGTCATGATGTGGAACAACGACGATTTCAACGCCACGCAGCTCTATCAGCTGGACACCGACGTGACCAAGGCCGTGGCCGAAGCCACCGAAACCCTGAACGTTAAGCTGGCGGAGGTGGTGGCCAAGACCGACGTGGAGCTGACCATCAACGATCCCGTGGCCAAGACCGAGGAAGGCAAGCCCGTCCGCATCATCCGCAACGCGGAGACCAATCTGGGCGACCTGTGCGCCGACGCGTACCGCTATGTTTCCGGCGCGGACATCGCCTTCGTCAACGGCGGCGGCATCCGTGTCAGCATCAAGGAGGGCGATATTACCCTGAACGACATCCTGAAGGTGCATCCCTTCGGCAATGCGCTGTGCGTGTGCGAGGCCACCGGCCAGCAGATTCTGGACGCGTTGGAGTTCGGCGCCAAGGACGTGCCCGGCGAATTTGGCGGCTTCCTGCAGGTGTCCGGCCTGACCTATGAGATCCACACCTATCTGCCCTCCACCGTCAAGATGGATGAAAAGCGGATGTTTGTGGGCGTGGAAGGCGAATACCGCGTGAAGAACGTCATGGTGGGCGGCGAACCGCTGGACCTGGAAAAGATCTACACGCTGGCTTCCCACAACTACATGCTGCAGGGTCAGGGCGACGGCTACACCATATTCGAGGACAACGTCTATACGCAGGAAAGCGTGATGCTGGACAATCAGGTGCTGATCACCTACATCACCGAAGGCCTGAACGGCGTGGTCGGCGCGGATTATGCCAACCCCTATGGTCAGGGCCGTATCGTAGCCGTCGAGTAAGCCGGCAGGGGCAGGGCTCCTGCACCCCGGACTGCGCTGGAAAAGCGCGGCGAAGGCTTCTTTGCAGGAAGGCCTCGAGGGCCTCGGCAAGCTGCAACGGTTCAACCAAAAGAAGGGCTGTCCCCACATGGGGGCAGTCCTTTTTGCATGAAAAAACGACCCCCGCGCGAGGGTCGTTGGCTTGTCAAAAAAGCTCGCCTGCGGCGATCTTTTTTGACAGAGACTGTCGGTACTGTTTGCGCCGAAGGCGCAAACTCCCCGCCCGACCGGGTGCTGCGCACGGCGAAGCCTTACGGGGCTATTTGCCGACCGCAGGTCAGCCGGTCGATACGAATACAGTCAGAGGGGCTGTGACCCCCCTCTGACAGCTCCCCCAAAGGAGTTTTTCGACAGTCTGACGCCCCCGCGCGGGGGTCGTGATGGGCTTTCATTTCCGGATTACAGAACGTGGGCGCACTCCTGATCGAAGCTGATAAAAGCGTCCTCGCCTACGGCGAACACCCGCTTGTTGATGGGGCAGTTATCGCTGATCTTCACCAGCGTATCCCCCACCCGCACATGGTAGTTCTGATAGCTGCCCATGAAGCAGCTCAGTTCCACCTTGCAGGGGAGCATTCCCGTTTCGCCGATGCGGATGGCTTCGGGGCGCAGGACGATCTCGCACTCTCGGCCCGCTTCGAACGCGCCGTCCGTGGCTACGAGGCATTCCCGACCGTCCACATCCACCACGCAGGCGTTGTCCCGCATTCCCTTCGAAACGCCCTTGAGGAAGTTGGCCTCGCCGATGAAGTCCGCCACAAACTCGTCCACCGGGTGGTAGTAGATATCCATGGGGCTGCCCATCTGCGCGATGACGCCTTTTTTCATGATGATGATCTGGTCGGAGATGGCCATGGCCTCGCTCTGGTCATGGGTGACGTAGATGGCCGTGATGCCCAGCTTTTGCTGGATGCGGCGAATTTCGGTGCGCATACTGACGCGGAGCTTTGCGTCCAGATTGGACAGCGGCTCGTCGAACAGCAGCACGCCGGGCTCTACCACCAGCGCCCGGGCCAGCGCCACACGCTGCTGCTGACCGCCGGAAAGCTGATTGGTCATGCGGCTCTCCATGCCGCCCATTTCCACCAGCTCCAGAATTTCCTTTACCCGGCGTTCGATCTCGGGCTTGGGCACCTTGCGCAGACGCAGACCGTAGGCCACGTTGTCGAACACGTTGTAGTGGGGGAACAGGGCGTAGCTTTGGAACACCATGGCGGTGTCGCGCTTGTTGGGGGTCAGGGCGTTGATGGGTTCGCCGCCCAGATAGATTTCGCCTTCATCCGGGCTTTCAAAGCCGGCCACCATACGCAGGGTGGTAGTCTTGCCGCAGCCAGAGGGACCCAGCAGGGTCACGAAGCTGCCCGGCTGAATATCCAGCGAAACATCGTGTACGGCGTAGAAGTCCTTGCCGGTCTTGGGATCCTTATAAATCTTGGAAATATGGTCAAGGCGAACGCCTTTGCTCTCTTTAGGCATTTTCGCTGTCCCCCTTTAGCTTTTTGCTGGTTCCGAAATGCTTGATGACGAAGTTCATCACCACGATGGACGCATAGACGATGGCGATCAGGATGGTGGCGTAAGCGCAGGCCACGCCGTACTTGCCCTTCTCGGCAAATTCGTTGATCTGAGTGGTGATAAGCAGGTATTGAGGCGTTACCAACAGGATGATGGCGCTGATGGCGGTGATGGAGCGCACGAAGGTGGTCACCAGACCGCTGAGGAAGCTGTCCTTGATGAGGGGCAGGGTGACGGAGGTGAAGACCTTGCCGCTGCCTGCGCCCAGATCGTAGGCGCTTTCCTCAATGGATTTGTCAATCTGCCGCAACGCCGAGATACCGCTGCGGGTGCCCACCGGCAGACTGCGCACGATGAACACGATGACCAGAATCGCGCCGGTGCCGTACAGGCCCTGCAGGAAGCCCGTCTTGAACACGCCGTTGGCAAAGCCACGGATGTAGCCCACGCCCAGCACCGTGCCGGGCACGGCCATGGCCAGCATACTGACGAACTCGATAAAGCCCTTGGAGTGGAATTTCTTCTTGACCACCAGATAGCTGATGATCATGGAAAACAGCGCCGTGATGGGCGAGGCGATCAGGCTGAGCACGAAGGAGTCCCGGAAGGCCTTCAGGCCGCTGTACTTGAACATGTACTGGAAGTGCTTCAGGGTGAGGGAGTAGTCACGGCCCCAAAGCTTGAACAGCGCGCCGAAGGGAATGCTGATATACATCAGCACCACAAAGGCGGAGAAAAGCCCGCACAGAATGGACAGGGGACGGGTCACGCTCTTGTCGGCGATGAGCATCCGTTCCCGGCTGGCCTTGCCGGTCAGGGTGGCGTAGGTGCGCTTTTCCAGATAGTACTTCTGAATCAGGAACAGTACCAGCGTCAGGCACAGCAGCACCACGGCCATGGCGCTGGCACCCGCCTTGTCGTAAGCGCCGGTGACCTGCAGGTAGATGGTGGTGGCCAGCGTGTCGTAGCTGCCGCCGATCATCATGGGGTTGGCGAAGTCGGCCACGGATTCGATGAACGTGACCAGAAACGCATTGCCCAGACCCGGCAGCATCAAGGGCAGCGTCACAGTGGTGAAGACCTTCCACCGGCTGGCCCCCATGTCCCGGCTGGCTTCTTCCAGCGACGGGTCGATGTTTTTCAGCAGACCCTTGAGCATCATGTAGCATACAGGGAAGAAGGTCAAAATCTGCACGATGGCGATGCCGTGCAGGCCGTAGATGTCGCTGTCATAGATGTGCAGCAGGCTGCGGGTGATGAGACCGCCGCGGCCGAAGAGCAGGATCATGCTCAGGCTCAGCACGAAGGGCGGGGAAACCACGGGCAGCATACTGACCACGTTGAAAAGCTTGCGCACGAAGCGGGAACGGATGTCTACATACACGTCCACGTAGGCGAACAGAAGCCCCAGCACCGTGGAGCCGATGCCCACGATGAAGCCCAAGCGGAGGGTATTGGTAAAGGCCGTGCGGAAGGTGCCCATTTCCAGCACCCGGCCGAACACGGACAGGGTCAGACCGTTGTCGCCCCAGATGCTGTCGATCAGCAGCATACTCAGGGGATAGAGGATAAATAAGGTCAGAAGAATGACGAGGATCACGATGGTAGTAATCAGAACGGGGTCGCCGAACAGCTTTTTGCGGTCCAGCTTCGCGCTTTGCGCCTTGAGCAATGGAGTCCCCCCTTTAGGAAGTACAGGCGGGAAAAACGCCTGAATACATCGGAATGCTTCGGAATACTAAGGAAGGGGCGGCGTGTGCCGCCCCTTCGCGCAAGAATGTGCGGGGTGAAATTACTCGGTCTTGAAACGATCGTCGGCGGCAGCGCCCAGAGCATTGAAGAAGTCCTCAACGTACTTGGAGGTGTTGGCCTTGGCGTCCGCAAAGTCGTACTTCATCACGTTGTCGGGATCCAGACCAAATTCGGCCGCTTCCTTGGGCTGCTCGGCGTTGTCGATCACCAGGAACTGATAGCTCTCGTTTTCCTTGGCGATGTTGACGCACTCGGGGCTCAGAGCGAACTCGATCCACAGCTTGGCGGCGTTCTGGTGCTTCGCGCCCTTGAAGATGGCGGTAGCGCCGATCTCAAAGCTGGTGCCGCTCTTGGGGATCACCAGAGAGATGTTGTCGTAGCCGTCCAGAATCTGGGTGATGCCGTCATGCAGGAAGCCGATGCCGATGGTGCATTCGCCGATGCCGACCTTTTTGGAGGGGCCGGAGCCGGACTTGGTGTACTGGGCAATGTTCTTGTCCAGTTCCACAAAGTACTTCATGGCTTCGTCATGGCCCTTCATCTGCACCATGGTGTTGATGACCAGCTTGGCGGTGCCGGCGGTGTTGGGGTTGGACATCCAGATCAGGCCCTTATATTCGGGCTTGAGCAGATCGTCCCAATCCTGAGGCGCTTCCAGACCCAGGCGCTGGAGTTCTTCCGTGTTGACCATGAAGCCCAAGATTCCCTTGTAGATGCCGTACCAGTAGCCGTCCGCGTCGCGGTACATGCTGTCCAGCAGGTGGGAGGCGTTCTTGGCTTCGTAGGCTTCCAGCAGACCCTTGGCAGCGGTCTCGTTGTAGGGGTCGGTGGTGCCGCCGAACCATACGTCGGCAGAGGGGTTGCCGTTTTCTTCTTCGATCTTGGCGGCCACTTCGCCGGTGGACAGGCGCTGGCGGTTCACCTTGATGCCGTACAGTTCTTCGAACTTGTCGCAGGCGGCGTTCAGGTAGGCTTCTTCGCAGCTGCCGTAAACGGTCAGCTCGCCCTCTTCCTTGGCGGCAGCGATCAGCGCTTCGTCAATGCCCTCGGCACCGGCAAAGCTGCACAGACCCAATACCATGGTCAGAGCCAGCAGAATGGCAAACAGCTTTTTCATGGATAGATACACGTCCTTTCCCAATGTTCCGATTTGATTTTTTCCGTACGTCTTATCGGTTTGAGTATCATAACACAATCGTTTGCATTTGTCAAATCAGCATCAAAATTTTCTGAAAAGGACAAAAGAAAGGCCGAGATGTCAATTTGCATCCCGGTTCTCTGATGGGGAAACCAAAGAAGTGCGTTTGCACTTTGAAAAAAGAACAATGCAGTGGAATGTTTTATGAACAAACCATCACCGGCGGCACAATAGAAGCAAAACCGTAACGGCTTTGGAGCCCTGTACCGACCAACCGGAAAAATACATGATTAGACCGGCGAGTCGCAGTCGACCTGCATGTCGCTCTGGGCTCCTGCACGCAGCTCGGGGGCAGGGACGCTGCACTTGGCATCCGCCGATCTTTTGATTCAACTGGCGGGAAACCACACTAAACCCGCGAGCCGCGAGACCTGTTGCCGAGCGGCGGTAAAACCTCGGCCAATCCGCATGTCCCCCTACGCTCCTGCGCGCAAAGCGCGCAGTCCGAAAGGGGCTCAGCCCCAAAAGAGGCGGGTCGCTCACCACAACGACCCGCCTCCGGCAAGGGAAAAGGAGGAATTGGGGGAAAAGCCGCTGCGGGCCTCCTCAAGCCTGCGCGGTGCGTGGAAGGAGAAGACCGCCGAGGGGGCGCCACAAACGGCTTTCCTTGAACGCAGATACAGCATACCAAAGGAATATGGATTTTGTGTGAACAAACCGTAAAAGAAGAACGAAACCGTTCAAAGACCAGAATGTGATTTGCTTAGTCTTGTACAATTTCAAATTCTTCCGGGGAAAAGAGGTAGTCATTTTCCGTATCATCGATAATCCTGTACCAACCATTCTCTATGGCAAGAACATCATAAATTTTCCCGTTGGTAAGAGAACAATCAGATTCACGAATATATTTGATTTTCATGTGGAAAATCATCTCGCTTCCAAACTGGAATCTTTTTCCATTTTAGAGAAATAGGAGTCAGTTCCCCTTCATCACCACGCCGCCCGCGCCGAAAAGAGAACGGAAAACGGAAAGCAGCTCTTCGCTGCCATCGCACCAGTAGCTTTCGTCTAAGAGAAAGGCAATGCCTTCGTCCTGAATTTTGACGGTGACGGGCACGGGGCCGGGGTGGGATTGACAGAGAGATTTGATTTCTTCCATGCGGGCGCGGGTATCCGCCAGCAGGTAAAGCTTCCGTTGGGACTGAGCCGCCAACTTCGGGGCGGAAAGGGGACGGGCGGGAGCGTCCGCCCTGCCCCGGGAGGTCGGGACGGCTTTTTCAGGCGCGGAGGCTTTGATGGCTGCGTTGGCGGCGTTCAGGGGGCGAACCGCGTCCACCAGCAGCTTGGGTTCTTCTTCTTCCCGGAAACTGAGCTTGCCGTCCACCACCACCAGACTGTCCGAGGAAAGCATGGACGCGTATTTTTCATAGACCTTGGGGAAAACCAGCCCTTCGATGGAGCCGGTCAGGTCCTCCAGAACCAGAAAGCCCATCATGGAGCCCTTTTTGGTGACCTTGCCCCGGCACTGGGTCAGGATGCCCGCCATGCTGACGGAAAGGCCGTCGTACTCCTGCCCCCGGCTCTCGCTGTCCGCGTCCTCCATGACCTGCGCAACGGTGGTGAAGCCGCTGCCCAGCAGGTCGCGCACCTCGTCCAGCGGGTGGCCGGTGATGTAAACGCCGGTCATTTCCTTCTCCATGCTGAGAAGCACCTTGCGGGGATGCTCCGGTAGGGAGGGGATCCGGAAGGGCGGCTGAGGCGCGCTGCCGCCGTCCGGCCCCGCCAGATCGAACAGGCTCAGCTGACCGGTCAGGTTCTGGCGCTTCTTCTGAGCGGCATCATCCATCAGCTGCTCGTAAACGCTGAGCAGCTCCGCCCGGTTATGCCCCAGCCCGTCCAGCGCCCCGGCCTTGATGAGGCTTTCCACCGTGCGCTTGTTCAGACTCTCGCCGCAGGCACGGCTGGCAAAATCGAAAATGTCGGTAAAGGGGCCGTGACTGCGCTCCTTTACGATCAGCTCCACTGCGCCCTGTCCCACGTTTTTCACGCCGCCCAGACCGAAACGGATACCGGGCGTACCCCGGCTGTCCCGGCCCACGCTGTATTTCCAGACGCTCTGGTTCACGTCCGGCGGCAGGATCGGGATGCCGTGGGCGCGGCAGTACTGGATGTAGCCCGCCGCCTTGGGCAGATTGTCCATGACGCTGTTCAGAATGGCGGCCATGAAGGGCACGGGATGATGCAGCTTGAGCCAGGCCGTCTGCACGGCGACCAGCCCGTAGGCCGCCGCGTGGCTCTTATTGAAGGCGTAGCTGGCAAAGGAGGACATTTCGTCGTAAATATGCTCGGCCACCTCCCGGGGCACGCCCCGGCGGACGCAGCCGTCGATGACCACGTTGCCGTTTTCGTCCACCATGCCGTCCACGAAATACTCCCGCTCCTTGGCCATCACGTCTTTTTTCTTCTTGGCCATGGCGCGGCGCATCAGGTCGCTGCGGCCCAGACTGTAGCCCGCCAGATCCCGCACGATCTGCATCACCTGCTCCTGATAGACCATGCAGCCGTAGGTCACTTCCAGAATGGGCTTGAGCAGGGGCGTTTCATAGTGGACGGTCTCCGGGTCGTTCTTGCCCGCAATGTAGCGGGGAATGGACTCCATGGGGCCGGGCCGGTAGAGGGAGATGGCGGCGATGATGTCCTCGAAGCAGGAGGGCTTCATGTTTTGCAGGAACAGGCGCATGCCGCCGGATTCCAGCTGGAACACGCCGTCGGTATCCCCGGCGGAAATCATGCGGTATACGCCGGGATCATCGGTGGGGATGTCCTCGGGCTTCCTGTCCGTCCCTTCCTGACGCATCATGTCCAGCGTATCCCGGATGACGGTCAGAGTACGCAGACCCAGAAAGTCCATTTTCAGAAGGCCCAGCCGTTCCAGCGTGCCCATGGGGTACTGGGTGGTGATGACGTTGTCGTTGGTCTGCAAAGGCACGTACTCGGTGACGGGCTTGGCGGTGATGAGCACGCCTGCCGCGTGGGTGCTGGCGTGGCGGGGCATTCCTTCCAATAAAAGGGAGGTGTCGTAGAGCTGGCGGACCTGCGGGTCGCTATGAACCAGCTCGGCCAGCTGAGGGCTGACCTCCAGCGCCTTGGAGAGGGTCATGTCCAGCGAGAAGGGGATGGCCTTGGCCACCTGATCTACGGCGGCGTAGCTCATGCCCATGACCCGGCCAACGTCCCGGATGACGGCCTTGGCCTTCATGGTGCCGAAGGTGATGATCTGGCTGACGTGGTCGCTGCCGTACTTCCGGGCCACATAGTCGATGACCTCCTGACGGCGCTCGTAGCAGAAGTCAATGTCCAGATCGGGCATACTGACCCGCTCCGGGTTCAGAAAACGCTCGAACAGCAGACTGTATTTCAGGGGATCCAGCATGGTGATGCGCAGGGTGTAGGCCACGATGCTGCCCGCGCCGCTGCCACGGCCTGGCCCTACCATGATGCCGTGGCTCTTGGCATAGTTGATGAAGTCCCATACGATGAGAAAGTAGTCCACATAGCCCATGTGGGAGATGACGGAAAGCTCATATTCCAGCCGCTGGCAGGGCTCAGAATCCGGGTCGGCATATTTGTCCGGGTACAGGGCCTTCAGCCCTTCGCCGCACAGGCGGCGGAGCATTTCCTCGGCGGTTTCGCCGGTGTCGATGGGGTAATGGGGCAGGTGCAGATGGCCGAAGTCGAAGGTGACCTGACAGCGCTGGGCGATCTTCTGGCTGTTTTCAATGGCCTCGGGGAAGTTGGGAAACACGGCGCGCATTTCCGCTTCGCTCTTGACATAGAGCTCCTCGGTGTTCATGCGCATCCGGCTTTCGTCCTGCAGGGTCTTGCCGGTCTGGATGCACAGAAGCACCTCCTGCGCCTTTGAATCTTCTCGGTTCAGATAGTGACAGTCGTTGGTGACCACCATGGGGATGCCCGTTTCCTGCGCGATGCGCACCAGCCGTGGCAGCACGGTCTTTTCCTCGGGAATGCCGTGATCCATCAGCTCGATGTAGTAATGATCCTTGCCGAAAAGCTCCTGCATTTGCAGGGCGTAAGCCTTCGCGTCGTCGTAGCGGCCCTCCAGCAGCATTTTGGGCAGGTCGCCGCTCAGACAGGCGGACAGGCAGATCAGGCCCTCGGTGTGCTGCTTCAGCAGTTCGTAGTCAATGCGTGGCTTATAATAGAAGCCCTCGGTGAAGCCGGCACTGACCAGCTTGATGAGGTTCTGATAGCCTGTGTTGTTTTCGCACAGGAGGATCATATGGCTGTATTCCCGGGCCGCGCCGCTTTTTTCAAAACGGTTGCGGCAGATATAGACCTCGCAGCCGATGACGGGGGTAATGCCCGCGTCCCGGCAGACGTTATAAAAATCCACCGCGCCGTACATCACGCCGTGGTCGGTGATGGCGGCGTGGGTAAAGCCCAGCTCTTTCAGGCGGCTGACCAGCGGGCCGATGCGGTTGGCGCCGTCCAGCAGACTGTATTCGGTATGCAGATGCAGATGGGCAAAGGCCATGAGCGTTCTCCTTTTCTTTCTTTTCCGGGTTTATTGTATCACCCGGAGACGGCTTCACACAACATTTTCAGGGAAAATGTCGGGAAAACGGAAATTTTCCTTGCCAAATGGGAAAAAGCGTGCTAAAATAGTCAAGCTGTTATGAATCCAAACATCCCGTTAGGAGGTGTAATGATGGGCAAGTTTTGCGAAGTGTGCGAAAAGGGCGCGATGAGCGGCCACAACGTCAGCCACTCGAACCGCAAGAGCAATCGCGTTTGGGCTCCCAACGTGCAGAATGTGCGCGTTCTGGTGAATGGTCAGCCGAAGCGGATGAACGTGTGTACCCGTTGCCTGCGCAGCGGTAATGTGCAGCGTGCGCTGCCCACGAAATCCAACGTGGAAGCCTGATGGGGTTCGAAATTGTGATAAAAAGACACCGCTTTTCCATACAGCTGGAAGAGCGGTCTTTTTATACTCCGATGGGGCAGCGCGGTAGGGATCCCAAAATGGTTCGGGGGGACTTTAAAGGCCGAGAATGGAAAAACAGCCGTAGACCGTGAAGACCTCGTCCGCCCATGGAGCGGCTTCGTTGTAAAGGGCTTGGGAGAACGCATCTTTTGAAGCAAGGGCTTTTCCCATCCGTGCCCATTCGCCGCGGGTGATTTCCGTCTCCCCAAAAGGGTCGTAGCCCGGGACACATTCTACAAGGGCTGTTTCAAACCCGACGGCCTGAAACAAGACAGGATCCTCTAAAAAGAGGGAATCCTTTTTCCAAAAGGTCTCGCCATCCCAGCGACCTTTGTAAAATTCGTAGTAGCAAGGACCTGTTCTTTCGTGATCGGTCACAAAGAAGCGCATATCCTTCTCCCATCAAAAAGCATCCCTGCGAAAGCAGCTCCGCAGGGATGTTGTTGATTGGCCTTAGTACAGCTTGGCTCCGGCAGGGATGTGATCGTCCACCATGAGCAGGTGGAGCTTTTCCTCGCCAGCTTCCTGATGGACGGCGGAGATCAGCATTCCGCAGGACTCGATGCCCATCATGGGACGGGGCGGCAGGTTGACGATGGCGATGCAGGTCTTGCCCACCAGCTCCTCCGGTTCGTAATAGGCATGAATGCCGCTGAGAATGGTGCGGTCGGTGCCGGTGCCGTCGTCCAGCGTAAACTGAAGCAGCTTCTTGGACTTCTTCACCGCTTCGCAGGCCTTGACCTTCACGGCGCGGAAGTCGCTCTTGGAGAAGGTCTCAAAGTCCACATAATCCTTGAACAGCGGCTCGATCTCCACCTTAGAGAAGTCGATAGGCTCGGCCGCGGTTTCCGCAGCGGGAGCCGCCGTCTCGGGAGCCTTTTCTTCTGCCGCCTTGGCGGAGGGAGCAGGCGTGCCGATGGGTTTCATGGTCGGGACGAAATCGTCCACTCACGACTTAATTCCATTTTGTAAGTTTTATCGCCTATAAATGGGCTTTTATTCAACCTCTTTACACCATTCCCACTTGTTTCGTGAAGGTAAAAATGAGGTTTGGTGTAAAAATTGGTGTAAATGGTGTATATCCTTATTTAGCTTTGAGGTTTATAGCATTGCTATCAGTCCTGTGTTTCATTCTACCACTTTCTCGTCATAAAGTAAAGAAAGCACACCCCGCATCTCTACGGCATATAAAGCGATTATAAGCTATCCTTTTTCCTGTGTTTGTTTTAAAGTTTTCATCTA
>ERZ772883.1248-NODE-1248-length-20454-cov-14.485759_pt1 | contig 20454 bp, 20 predicted proteins | sample MGYA00580575_ERZ772883 | MGnify/ENA primary metagenome ERZ772883 (study PRJEB29015, sample SAMEA2737666) | human gut metagenome | biome: human gut; feature: human-associated habitat; material: faeces | place: China | collected 2012 ...
TGGAGATGGTATCAAAGGATTACCTATCGCAATCGGCTCCCGCCATCCTGTTCGCGTGCCTCGTGTTCACGCTGACGGCACCGCTATACATCTGGCAGATTATCGGAATCTGAGGTGTAGGCAATGACTTTTTACGAACAGGAACTCCGGAAAATTATCGGAGAGCAATATCCCGATGCCACCTATGTGGGCAGAGTCTGCTATGTGCGTCTGAGCGATATGAATCGGGCAAAGATCCAATTTGTCACTGGAAGCGTTGCCAATCAGTACAACGCCTTGCAGTTGACGATCCTGAACCGCAGCGAAGGACAGGTGGATACCCTGCGCCTTCGCTTTTCGGATCTGCTGGGGACAAAGGCGACTTCCAACCCCAACTTCCGCAATGGTGTTGACCCGCACATTTGGGATGACTATGGAAAAGTAGACTGGTATGTGTATCACCCCACCCGGCAGGACTATGAGAAGCTCTCCAACGCAGTATCGGACTATCTGGAGGTGTTCCAAGACATGAGCCAGTCCACCGACCAGCAATGGTCACAGACAATGTAAACCGAGTATGATTTAAAGGCCGTACCAGCTGTACGGCCTTTGCCATATCCCAAGCAGTTGGTACGGCTTCACCCGGAGGAGGTGAAACCGAACAATGTTTATTTGGGATTTTGTTGCCGATAAGGTTTTGGGCCAAATTGTGGACTGGTTCTACGGTCAGGTCGTAGGCTTTCTCGGCAACTTCTTCGCAGAGATGGGAAACATGGGTGTCGAGCTCTTCGAGATGTCATGGGTGCAGAGCATCGTGCTGTTCTTCTCCTATTTGGCGTGGGCGTTGTACGGAACCGGGCTGGTCGTGGCCTGCTTTGAATGCGGTATCGAGTATTCCAGCGGGCGGGGCAACATCCGCGAAACCGCGCTCAATGCCATCAAGGGCTTTATGGCCGTGAGCCTGTTTACTGTCGTTCCGGTCCGGCTCTATGAGCTTTCGGTAACGCTGCAGGGGCAACTCACCGCAGGGATCACCGGCTACGGTGCATCCATCGGAGATGTGGCAAGTGATATCATGCAGGAGTTCAGCGCCGTGGAATCGCTGACCGATTTGGCATCCGGCCCGTTCCTCGGCTTTGGCAGTATCACCAGCGGATTCATGATTCTGTTCTGCATCATCCTTATGGCGTATGCGATCATCAAGGTCTTCTTTGCCAATCTCAAGCGCGGCGGTATCCTGCTGATCCAGATTGCCGTGGGAAGTCTGTACATGTTTTCTGTGCCCCGTGGCTATACGGACGGCTTCATCCAGTGGTGCAAACAGATCATTGGATTGTGCCTGACCGCATTTTTGCAGGCGACTATCCTCATCGCTGGGCTCATGGTGTTTAAGGACCACGCACTGTTGGGTCTTGGTTTGATGCTTTCGGCTGGCGAGATCCCCCGCATTGCCGGAGCGTTTGGCCTGGATACGACAACAAGAGCCAACATTATGAGCGCGGTATATACGGCGCAGGCCGCTGTAAACACCACGCGCACGATCGTGCAGGCGGTGTCAAAATGAGCGGGCTCACTATGGGAAGCCTGTTTGACGGCATCGGTGGTTTTCCTCTGGCTGCCATTCGCAGCGGCATTACGCCGGTGTGGGCTTCGGAGATTGAAGCCTTTCCCATTGAGGTCACGAAGCAGCGCTTCCAAAGCATGATCCATGTGGGTGACATCACAAAGCTCAACGGCGCAGAACTGCCGCCCGTAGATATCATCTGCGGCGGCAGTCCGTGCCAGGATTTATCCGTGGCTGGAGCGAGAGCCGGATTATCCGGCGCCCGCTCCGGTTTGTTTATGGAGCAGGTTCGACTGGTAAAGGAGATGAGAAATGCAGACGAACAAAGAGGCCGAGCAGGTCACGCTGTCCGACCTCGGTATATGCTGTGGGAAAATGTTCCAGGAGCCTTCTCCAGCGGAACTCCCAAAGGCGAGGACTTCCGTATCGTCCTCGAAGAGATCGTCCGAGTTAAGTGCGGTTCCGTTTATGTCCCTGGACCTTACCCCTGGCCATGGCAATCTGCTGGGCGAATCCTACTGGGAACTGATTTCTCCCTGGCTTGGCGGTGCCTGGATGCTCAATACTGGGGTGTCGCCCAACGACGCAAGAGGATCTTCCTTGTCGCAGATTTTGCAGGACGCACCGCCGATAAAATACTATTTATCCCCGAAAGCATGTTTGGGGATCCTACGCCGAGCTTCTGAACGCGGGAAAGCACTGCCGCCGAAGCTGGAACGGGCGTTGAAGATCCAAGCCGGATTGATGCGCCCGGACGGGCAACCTACGGATTTGAATGCCTTCCATATCAATCAACGGGACGAGGGTATCGACCTGCACGGTGTATCCGGTGCCTTAATGGCAACCGCCAATATGCAGATGCAGACCTTCGTGACGCAGCCGGATGACACCGTCGAGGGCTTTGACGGTTACAATGGTGACCTGACCGGCGATGTTGCCGCAACCCTCGGCGTGAACTGCGGAATGTCCACCGGAAGGAATGGCATCATGGCCTTTGCAGCCAATCAGCGGGACGAAGTGCGTGATCTCCACGATGTGGCGGGCGCGTTAGGCGCACAGCAGGGCATGAAGCAGCAGACCTTCGTGGCGGCCGCATTCTCGGCAGGAGCCGGCGCCTCTGCTGGGAGCATTGGGTATGGCGAGGAACTGGCTCCTACGCTGAAAGGCTCTGCCAGCGGAAACTGTATGCCGTCCGTCCTGTGCCTGAATGACCAGGGCGGAAGCGTGATGGAGTGCTCTGAGAATGTGTCCGGTACTCTGCGGGCGCAGGAGCATGGACACCAGCCGCTGGTCTATGAAAATCACGGCATTGATGCCCGGTACACCGGTCCTCATCAGGTGGCGCCTACCATGTCCGCAAGATATGGAACAGGCGGAAACAACGTGCCGCTCGTAGAACAGGAAGAAACCTTCTGCATTACCGGAAACGCCATTGACCGGCAGCCACAGAACGGCGGCAACGGGATCGGATATCAGCGGGACATCGCATATACGCTGACGGCCACTGATCATCATGCAGTCTACAGCCGCCAGCGTGTGGATGATTTCCGTGAGAACGGCGTAGTCAGCACACAAAGCGCCCGCCAGCATAAGGACGCCACCGATCTCGTTTGCCAACAGGCGGAAGCCTATGCCTATCTCATCCGACGCCTGACACCGTTGGAGTGTGAGCGCCTGCAGGGCTTTCCGGATGGATGGACAGATATCCCCGGTGCATCGGACTCTGCCCGATATAAAGCGCTGGGCAACAGTGTGGCGATACCCTGTGTGGAGTTCATCATGGGTCGGATTGCCGCAGCCCTTCGGGCGGTATAGCTGCCTTGGTGGTTTTGCTTCCGTTTCGCATAGCTTCTTCGTTGAGTTTTGTGAATAGCTTTCCATGACTTCTTCCGGTATGCTTTGCTTGCAAAATCGAGGAAAGGAGCAGACCGATGGAGGGCAAAAAGAACCTCTGCGCCATGATCCCGGCAGAGCTTCACGCAAGAATCATGGCAGAGAAAGAAGAAATGAAGCTGGGTACACTGGCGGAATATGTGGAGCGCATCTTCGCAGAACACTTTGAAGGAGGAAACGATATGCAGGCAGAACGCACCCTTGCGGTGAAAATCTCCGCAGAACTCTTCGACCGACTGAAAGAGTATCTGGAAAAGAATCACCTGAAGCAGAAGGACTTCATCACACAGCTGATCCAGCAGGCGCTGGATAACGCAGAAGAATAATCAACCCACTGGATGGCCGCAGGGAAACCTGCGGCCATCTCTATTCTCTGGAGGTGAGAGCAATTTATATTTACCCTGATAATTTGACCGCAAAAGCCATGCTGTGGCTTTGGGAGCTGCGGGACATCGGCATCATCGGCGTGGGGCTTCTTATCTCTGTTCTGGCGCTGACCCAGACAGGCATCGCCCTGCCGCTGGTGCTGACGGCTGTTTACGCTTTCCTCAGCATTCGATTCGACGGAACCAGCATATTGGATTTCCTCAAATATGCCGCCGCGTTCCTGATTACAAAGCAGCAATTCTATGATTGGAGGTTGGAGTCGTGAGTAAAAAGCAGAAAAAGGACAAAGCCGCCTGCTCCACACGGCAGCTCATGGGCATTGAGGAGATCAAGGACTACTGCATTGCCACCCGTATGGGCAATCTCGTGTTCTTCATCATCAAGCCCACTAACATCTCCGTCCTGCCGGATTCCAGCATCAGCGCCCGCATCTATGCGCTGCTGAATGTCGTAAAGGGACAGGCGGAGATCGAGATGCTGGCGCTCAATTCCAAGGAATCCTTTGAGCGCAATAAGGACTTCTATCGGGAGCGTCTGAGCCAGGAGGAACTGCCAGCGGTCCGCAGACTGCTGGAACAGGACAGCAAGCACCTGGACCGCATTCAAGTGCTCATGGCGTCCAGCCGTGAGTTCTATATTATCATCCGTCTGCGCGGCGAACAGGAGTCCGATGTGTTCTCCTACCTTTCCCGCATCGAGCAGAACATCAACGACAACGGCTTCACGACCCGCCGAGCCACCGAGCAGGATCTCAAAAAAATGCTGGGTGTTTACTTTGAACAGAACGTGACAACAGAAAAGTTCGAGGACTTCGACGGTGACCGCTGGGTTATTGTCGGTGAGTAAAGGAGGGATTCATTTGGCAAAGAAAACGAAAAAAGCAGCGCCGCAGAGCCGGGAGACTGCAGGTATCAAATCCTTCCTGGATATGATTGCACCTTCCGTGGTCAAGTTCGAACCGGATCACTTCATCTGCGGCAACACCTTTCGCTGCGTGTGGGCGCTGCGGGAGTATCCCACGCAGACCGATGAGCAGGCTATTCTCCGACATCTGGGTGAAAAGGATGGGATTACGCTGCGCATCTACACCCGCCAGGTAACACCTGCCGAGGAAAAGCGCATCATCCAGAATGCCGCAAACAAAAACCGCATGAGCAGCTCCAATACCAACGACCTGCAGCAGACGATCACGGCGGAAAGCAATCTACAGGATGTGGCATCGCTGGTGGCTTCCATGCACCGCAACCGAGAGCCGCTGCTCCATTGCGCCGTCTATATCGAGCTGACCGCTTCGGATTATAACACGCTGAAACTGCTCCAGACCGATGTGCTGACGGAACTGGTGCGGAGCAAGCTCAATGTGGACAGGCTCCTGCTCCGTCAGCAGCAGGGCTTCTGCTGTGTCAGTCCCGTGGGCTACAACGCTTTCGGAGCGCAGTTCGAGAGAGTCCTGCCCGCAAACTCCGTGGCAAACCTCTATCCCTTCAATTACAGCGGTAAAACGGATGCCAGGGGCTTCTATATTGGAAAAGACAAGTACGGCAGCAATATCCTCGTGGACTTCGACCAGCGTGACGAGGACAAGACCTCCGCCAATATCCTTATCCTCGGCAACTCCGGTCAGGGGAAAAGCTATCTGATGAAGCTCCTGATCCTCAATCTGTTGGAGTCCGGCAAATCCATTATCACGCTGGATGCCGAGCATGAGCAGCAGGAAATGTGCGAGGCTGTCGGCGGCTGCTTTGCCGACCTTATGGCGGGTAAGTACATCATCAATGTGCTGGAGCCGAAATGCTGGGATGACGGCGGCGGCCCGGACGATACGGCAGCACCGGAAGCATTCCGAAAAAGCACCCTGCTGGCACAGCACATTTCCTTCCTCAAGGACTTCTTTCGAGCTTACAAAGACTTCAGCGACGCCCATATCGACACCATTGAAATCATGCTCTCCAAGCTGTATGGGAAATGGGGTATCACAGAGCGGACCAATTTCCGCCGTATGCGCTCGGAGGACTATCCCATCCTCTCTGACCTCTATGACCTGATTGAGGAGGAGTACAAAAGCTATGACATGGCCGCCCACCAGCTCTACACCGAGCAGATCCTGCGTGAGGTGCTGCTGGGGCTGCACTCCATGTGCAAGGGCGCGGACGCGCAGTTTTTCAATGGACACACCAACATCACCTCCAGCCGTTTCCTCGTGTTCGGGGTGAAAGGACTGCTGGGCGCAGCGAAGAATGTCCGCAACGCCATGCTGTTCAATATTCTGTCGTTCCTGTCGGACAAGCTGCTGACCGAGGGCAATACCGTGGCGGCACTGGATGAGCTGTACATCTGGCTCTCCAACCCCACAGCCATTGAGTACATCCGAAACTGCCTCAAGCGTGTGCGCAAAAAGGAATCCGCCATGCTGCTGGCTTCGCAGAATCTGGAGGACTTTGATCAGGAACAGGTGCGCGAAATGACCAAGCCGCTGTTCAGCATCCCGCCTCACCAGTTCCTGTTCAATGCAGGATCTATCGATAAGCGGTCTTACATGGAGATGCTCCAGCTTGATGAGGCAGAATATAACCTCATCAAGTTCCCCCAGCGCGGTGTCTGTCTGTACAAGTGCGGCAACGAGCGATATCTGCTGGAAGTCCACGCTCCCGCTTATAAGGAAAAGCTGTTTGGCACAGCGGGTGGTCGCTGATGGCAGCAACCGCAGGTATGATCGCCAAAGCCGCGGCGACAGCCCTTTCCAATGAGAAGCTCCGCAAAGGGATCGGCTGTGGGCTGGTCGCTGTTCTCTCGCCCGTTATCCTCCTGATCGCCGCGCTGTGCTCCATCGGCACAGGCGGTGCGGACCACAACAACCAGGCGGTAGCCGCAGCCTTCTATGGAACGAGCTATTCGGCCGAGGTGCCTATGGCATTCCGCTCTCACATTGAGGATATGCGCACCGCTTTTTCTCTTCTGGATTCGGCGGTGGCCTCCGTCAATTTGCAGACGGAAGGCGGAAACAGCCTTGACCCGATCCGAGTCAAGGCTGTTTTTTATGCCCTCTGCTTTGGCGAGGATGCTCCCGGCAGACGGGCAGCGAACCGCTTTGTGGAGTGCTTCTACACTTGGGAAACCCGTACCCGCACGGTCGATGTCGAGAACGACGATGGCACGGTCACCAGCATGGAAGAAGAATACACCGTCGCTGTTCCGGTTTCGTTATATCAGGTGTATGCCAATCTGGAAGCAGAGCTGGGCCGGACGATCACGGAGGGTGATAAGAACAACATCAACCACATTTATTCTATGATCGCCGGCACCGCAGGCGGCGGCAGCTACAGCGGCGAGTTCCTTCGCGGGGATGGAAGCAGTATCGACTTGGACATCTCCGCCTTTGTTGATCCTGCCAACAAAAATGCAGCCGACCTTGTGACCTACGCCATCCACGCATGGGAGTCCGGCTGGGGCTATGTCTGGGGGACCTATGGCAATGTGCTGACGGAGTCACTCCTTGCCTACAAGGTATCCCAATACCCGGACGGTGTTGGCGATCATGAGGAAATCATCCGCACCAACTGGCTGGGCGGCAGGACAGCCGACTGCGTGGGGCTCATCAAGGGCTACGGCTGGCTGTCCCCGGAAACGATGACCATCGACTATGGTACCCATGGGATGCCGGATATCGGCGCAAACCAGATGTACTATACCGCAAGGGAATCCGGACCCATTAGCACAATGCCGGACATCCCCGGCCTTGCGGTTTGGCACGACGGACACATCGGTGTTTACATCGGCAACGGTCAGGTCATCGAGGCCATGGGAACCAAGTACGGTGTTGTCAAAACAGAGTTGGCTGGCCGAGGTTGGACGCACTGGCTGAAGATTCCGTATATCAATTATGACTGAGGAGGATCGAATGGAATTTCCAAAAGATGAAGTAAAGAACAAAATCGTTTGGACAAAAGGCGCAGACTTTACTGACGGATCGCCGCGATACACCTTCGAGGGACGCGACCCCGCCACGACCTATGAACGATTTCAGGTCGTTATCTATACAGAGATGGAGCGCCGATATGCACACGACCCCGGAAGCCTCTGCAATCACTATTATGGTTATGTGCGCGACGACAAAAGGGAATGTGCCGAAACCATCGGACCGTACTATTCTGTACGGGAGGCAAAGCGGAGAACGCTGGAATTGTTTAATTCGTTCGTGCAGCAATACGCCGCTCAAGAATTAGACAGTACTACACCGGAATCAGCGGTTCACGGACATGATGATCAGCAGAAGCATTTTCAATACCAATGGGCAGTGGGAACACCGCAGAGGAAGTATGCAGACATGCTGGACAAGCTGATTCCGCAGCACGATGGTCACACCACTGCCGCGTGGATCACATTTGCGGAGGAACTGGCAGATGGTGCGGAAACCACCTTCGAGCAGGAAATGTCTTCTCTGGTAGCTGCGTTCCAAGAGATCTCAAAGCGGTTCAGTCCTCGTGCCGTGGAGACGGTCTATCAGGTGATCCATGCGCCAGGCAATGCGCTGCTGAGCAATGAGATCTTACCCGCAGCGGAAGCCGCGGAGCAGGGTGCAAGTTCACAAGAACTGTCTGATATGGCGGCAAGCGGACTGTTCGGTGGCGGACCGGTGCCTGAACTGAAGATGTAGGAGGAATATAGAATGGCCTATGTAAAAGTACCTGCACCATCGGTGGTGTACCACTTGGCAAAAGCAGATCGCCTCGACAGCATTCTGGATGACGGTCAGATCCGCCGCTTCGAGGACAGCGAGTGTTGGTTCTGTGAGAGCCTCCCTAAAATGAAAGCGTACATGGAGCAAACCGTGATGTGCGAGGGCAAACCCTACTATGCCGTAGGTGGTCAGCTTTGTCGCTATCCAAAGTTCGTGCCGGAGGACTATGTCCTCCTTAAACTCGCTCCCTGCCAACCGAAGGATAACTGGTATCGCTGGGATCAGGAAGTCCCGCCCGGTAGTCCGAAAGAACTGATCAACGCAGCAAAGGAGTTTTCTGCTTTGAAAATTGGTTACCGCGGTGACCTTTGGTTCAGTACGGTGGAAACCATCGATGTACCGGCCTTCCTTCATGGTGAGATCATTAGTCAAAAGCAACTGACATCTGGCGAAGCGTGGTCAGCTTTGTTCAACAAAACAGAAAACGAGATGGCAGGGTACATGAACCGGCTCGACCAGCTCTCTCGTGACGAATTGATTCAGGCTGCAGATGAGATCTCCGCCATGATGACCTGCCACTCCGAGCTGATGGCGTTTGGAGAAAATCTTTCCCGCAAGAAGATGATTTTTCTGCTGCAGCAGGAGAAGCCACTGGAACTTCTGAGTGAGTCTTGGATGGAGCATCAGACTGTGGATGTGGGCGAGACCTTCCAAAGTCTGCTCACAGGTCTATATGACGAGACACGGCAAACGCAGGTGCGTGATATGGTTTATGCAATACAGCCGAAGACTATTGAGGAACTGCTGACAAGCTATCCGGATGATTACTTTCAGCTCATGACGCCGTGCGGTTTTGTGGATCTGACTCCTTCCGAAACGGAGAAGCTCTTACACGGCGAAGCGACTATGGCACATCCCGGAGTCAGCGGATGTCAGATGCCGGTCGAGGCGCAGGAACTTCTGGAGATGGAGGTGCTGTCCTTAAAAAGAGACGAGCATGGTTGCTGGTATGCACTGACCGACCACCCACAGCAGAAAATGGAGCAGGCTCCGCAGGAGCCGCTGATGTTGTGATCGGAGGTGCGTTGCATGAACATGGCTCGTTATGAGCAGGAAACCCTTATCAGCTTCAACGAGGAAGAAAAGAATGCCGGTATTTATACCCACAACAAGGCACTGCGCCAGAAGCTGGCAGCACTGGCGCGGGACAGACCGGAGGATTGCAGGCTCGTCAAAGCGTCCCACGGCGGACGGGCAGTTGACTACACCATTCCAAAATCATGGATAAGGATCGTACCACCTCGGATCGCAAGTGAAGCGCAAAAAGCAGCTCTTGCAAGGGCTCGGAAAACGGCAAATAAGCCGCTATGACCCCTGCGCGCGCAGCGTTTCAACAACACCTGTCTCGTGCCGAGGGTAGTTACACCACCCACAACACAAAAATGCCGAAAACAGCATATAGAAGGAGGACACGCACATGAAAAAAGCAACCGTCACCATCGCCTTTGACGATGAGAAGCTGGGCGCACTGGAGTTCTCGCTCCGCAAGGAACACTCCTCTGTGCAGGAGCACTTGGAGGATGCGCTGAACGCTCTGTATGAAAAAACCGTACCGGAGCCGCTGCGGGAGTATCTGGACAGCAAGGCCGCGCCCGCGGCGGTGAAGCCGAAGCGCCCGGTCAAGCCCGCCGCACCCAAGCCGCAGAGCAGCGAGCCGAAGCCTGCGGCTGTGAAGGAGGGCAACTGAGATGGCGGATCATGTAGACATCACACTGTGGATCGACCGGCGTTGGAAGGATGCCATCGAGAAGCATCTCAAAGGTGAAACCCTGCAGGAGCATCTGGAGAATGTGCTGGATACGCTGTGCAACCAGCTCCCGGAGCAGGAATACAAACGCATCAGTGCCGAGATCTACGCAGAGGATGCCGCAGAGCGTGAAGCGAGGGAGGCCGCCCGCACCTACGCCGCCTACCATGTGACGGAGCGCGGGCAGGAGTGGTACTTCAAGACCTCGCCCGGTGAGGAGCTGTTGGTCGCCTGCAAAAAGCTGCGCGGCTATGTCGCCGCAGAGAAAGGCAGTGCGCCGGACAAATTTATCGGAATGTTTTTCGGCGGGCAACCCATCACAGCAAAAGAGTTTGACGCCCTGACCGCTGTACGCATGGAGAACACCGGCAAGGTGCGCGGCGTGTTCGATGTGAACTTCGACAAGCGGGAGTTCTCCGCCGTACACATCATGGACGGCTGGCAGACCTGGGCGATGCGGGATGTCTCCCCGTCCGTCTACCATGCCACAAGGTCGCGCTTTGCTTCGGCGGATGAACAGCTCTCCAAACTATTGGAGCTGCTGGATGGTAAAGAGATCACCTCGGCGGGACATCTCTCCGCGCGGAATTTTTCCTTCAGTGATGAGATCATGATGGAGGAAGACGGTAAGCTCAACTTCTATGTGGACGCAGATTTTGATGTGGATGCTGCCTTTGGAACCTTCGTCCTCACGGACAAAAACGATGACTGGCTCAACATCTATGCCAACTACGACATCGCGGAGGATAGACCCTGCGACACGCTGGAGCTGACGCTCTGCAAGGGAGACGGCTCCGAGGAGAACTGGAGCTATCCGCTCAACGCAGCCGAGCAGGATGTCCTGCTGCGGAAGATGGAGGAGTACTGCCAGCAGCAGACCGGCATGAGCCTGCGCGAGTATACCCAACAGCTTCACGAGGAACAGGCACAGAGTGCGGAGATGCAGATGTAATCGTATATCCTAACACCGGAGCAGGAGCAAGCCATGTAATAACTGCGGTTTCCATTGGCTTTTCACAAAACCAGCCATGGATTTTTTGTTGCTTTTCGTGGATAGCTTTTCTCCCTGCGCCGTGCCATTGTGTTTGCACGGGCATTGCCCGAATCAAAAATCAGGAGGAAACAAACATGACAATTGATACCGCAAAGGAACTGCAGATGAATATCGCAAAAGAGGGACTGGCATTGCTGGTGCTCCACCCCACCGCAGATGTGCAGCTCCACCGAGAGTGCATCTCCCACATTGGGACGGCATGGGACATCCCCGTTGGTGACACACAGGAGGTCATCTCACTCCTGGACCGCGAGCTGGATGCCATCCACGCCGCAGAAAAAAATGGCCCGGTGACACATGTGCTGCCGGAGGAAGAACTGCCCATGAATGCCAGCGGACTTGAAACGCTGGATAACATCTGGGATCTGTTTGAAACGTCACTTCGTGTAGACAGCCCCTACGCCAGGACGAGGCTGTTCGAGATGGCAAAGTGGCTGGAGGAGTCTCAGAACCTGCTGGACTGGATCGAAAAGACGCCGGCGGAAAAGCAGGCATGGATGGAACAAGTCAGCTGACCACACCACACAGGAGGAGCCGCCCCCCAGAGGGCGGCTCCTCCCTGTTTCGCCAGCTATGCCCCCTATGAGCCGCTGTGTGCGGCTTTGGGGGCGAGGGTGGCATCCCTGTACCCCAGACAGGCATCGGCGCTGTTTGCCCCCGCTTTCGCCCCTCCTATGGGGAACTGTGCTGGGAACCTGCCTGTTCGATAAAAGCACAAGATAAAGACCCGGTGGCGTTTCCGCCACGGGCCGCCCACAAAGCCCCGCAGTGCGGGGCTTTTCCGCGTTTGGAACTGTAGGCGTTTTCGCCGCATTTCAAACTGGCTGTAGGCGCATTTTCTGAAAAAGCACCGTGTCGCAGGGGCTTGCTCCCATAAGAACTGACGTCAAACGAAAGGAAGACAACTATGCCGAAAGAACAGATGACCATCCGGCTCTATCCTGAAACACGCAGGCGAATGGATAGCTGGCTGGAAGAAAGCAACAGCAAAAACCGAAACGAATTCGTGGAAAAGGCTTTACGCTTCTACATGGGCTACCTCGGGGCAGAGGATATCACCGAGTATCTCTCGGATGCATTGGTAGCAACGCTGCGCGGGATAATCGCGGACAACGCCAACCGCACCAACAGTCTCCTGTTCAAGTGCGCGGTAGAGCAAGGCATTATGGCTCATACCATTGCCGCCCACTTCCGTGACACGATAGAAGACCGCCGTGCATTGCGAGGATATGTGGTAGATGAGGTAATGCGTACCAACGGTCAAATCAAGTTCGAAGATGCCCAGGATGTCCAGCGGCAGTTGCCAGATGACACATGGCAAAACTGATTTTTATTTCTCCCTACATGAAGGGCGGCAGAGATGCCGCTCGGCTGGCCCATCGCACCCGCTACTTCGCTACCCGCGAAGGAGTGCAGCTTCTCAAAGATGACAACACTCACCTCCCTGCTACAAAGAAACAGCAGAAGTACATCCAGCGCCTGCTCCGCAGCTTCCCTGAAGCGAAGGAACTGCCGGAGCATGAGGACTATGCAACTGCACCCAATCGACAAACTGCCTTTGACCTCATCAAACAGATCCACGAAGACTTTGTCGAGCCGATGGACAGCCGAGAAAACTATCTGGACTATGTCGCAAACCGCCCCGGCGTAAAATCCTTGGGCGAACACGGCCTGTGGAATGCCGATGGAAAAGTTACTTCATTGGAGAATGCCATAGCAGAGGTGGCACAGCATCAGGGGAATGTGTGGACACCGATCATCTCCCTCTCCCGTCAGAATGCGGAGCGTTTGGGATACACAGATCTTGAAAATTGGCAGGCACTTATCAACGCCTCCATCACAGACATCGCTAAGGGCTATAAGATCCATCCGGATCATCTGCGTTGGTATGCCGCACTCCACGAAAAAGAGAAGCATCTCCATGTCCACATGGTCATTTTCTCCACCGACCCAAAGGAAGGTTTCCTCACCAAGCAAGGTATCCGCAGTATCAAGTCCGCACTGGTCAGCACGATCTACCGGAACGACCGTCTGCACATCTACGAGAAGAAAGATCATCAAAGAAGTATTCTACAACAGGAAGCAGAAGAACAGATGGCTTCTCTCATAGGACAGATGTCGACTGGTACACTACAGAACGGCAAGCTGGAGTTGCTGGTGACAGACCTTGCCAAGCGGCTTCAAGAAGTCAGTGGCAAGAAAGTCTACGGTTACCTACCGCCCCGTGTCAAGCGCATCGTGGATGAGATCGTGGACGAACTCTCCAAAGATGAGCGTGTAGCTGCCGCCTATGCTCTATGGCAGGATTTCCGCGAACAACTTTGCATCGACTATAATCAAACACCGCCACAGCGAGTGCCGCTGTCGCAGCAAAAGGAGTTCAAGACAGTACGCAACATGGTCATCCGAGAAACACTCCGACTCTCGGAGATGAACTTCACCTTTGAGGATGATACGATGCCGGATGAGCCGGAGCCGGAAGAACCGCCTGCACCCTCGACTCAAAGTTCAGCACGAACTATCTATCAACAGGCACATTTTTATCGAAAGGCAAAAACTGTATTGAACGATGCAGATGCAGATCCCGGCGAGAAAGCGATGGCGCTGGTCACGCTCCGCCGCTTGTGGGAGGAGGGCTACACCATTGCAGCCCATCAGCTTGGAAAAGCGTATCGGGATGGACTGGGGTCTCCAGTTGACCGAGAAGCGGCGGCGGAGTGGTTTCAAAAATCCACAGAAGCCGAAAATGACTGTTCTGCCTATGCGTTGGGAAAGTTGCTGTTGGAACAGGGCGAGTTTTCGCAGGCACGAATCTGGCTGCAAAAAGCGGCAACGCAGAATAATCAGTACGCACAATATCGTCTCGGTAAGCTGCTGCTCATCGGTGCAGATGATATCCCGAAAGATGTGGATGCCGCCATTCGGCATTTGAAAGAATCTGCTGTGCAGGGCAATCAATTTGCGCAATACACATTAGGAAAACTCTATCTGCTGGGGCAAGAAGTGAAAGCAGATCATGAGGAGGCCCTGCGCTATCTTTCTCAGGCAGCAGCACAGGGTAATACCTACGCGCAGTATTTCATCGACCATCAAAACGACTTCAATGGGGTGTCCGTAGGAACTACTGTCCTTCGGATGCTCCACCAGATGAGCCGCATATTCCGCGAGAACGCCGCTCAGCCCGCCATCTATGCTGGAATGCAGATCGACAAGAAACGCCGTCGCAGATTGCAGGAGAAGCGCATGGCAATGGGACACAAAGCGGATGACCACGAGGACAGCGGCTTAACCCAGCCATCACAGTAAGGGAGGAACTATGCCAAAATATATTCCATTCACAGATGCACAGAAAGAGCAGGCCGCTTCGGTGGACTTGGAGGAGTTCCTCCGCCGCCGTGGGGAGAAACTCATTGCATCCGGCAGGGATAAGCGCCTTGCCAGTGACCACAGTATCACCATCCGTGGCTGTGAGTGGTTCGACCATGCCGCCGAACAAGGTGGCAAAGCCATTAGTTTCGTAAAACAGTTTTACGGACTCAGCTACCCAGAGGCCGTGTCGATGCTGCTGGGTGATGATCTCTGCGGAAGTTATCCTGCGGCAAAAGAAAAAGCGCCAGAGCCTGCGAAGCCCTTTGAGCTGCCGCCGAAGAACAAGTCCATGCGTCGGGTATATGCCTATCTGCTGCAAAAGCGATGCATCGACCGAGAGATACTCAATGCCTTCGTGCGCAAGAAGCTCATCTACGAAAGCTGTGAAAGCTCCAAAGATGGGACGAAAGAATATCACAACGCCGTGTTCGTCGGATTCGATGAACACGGCGTTCCTCGTCATGGACACAAGCGTGGACTGTACACCATCGGCAAAAGCTACCGCGGCAATATTGAAGGGAGCGACCCCAAGCACAGTTTCCATTATCTCGGCGGAGATAGCACGCTCTATGTATTCGAAGCCCCTATCGATTTACTCTCCTATATCTCCCTCCACCCGGAAAACTGGCAGAAGCATAACTATGTGGCCTGCTGCGGGACATCCTCCATTCCGGTGCTGAAGATGGTGCGGCAGCTCCCGCAGCTCCGGCAGGTGTACCTCTGTTTGGACAATGACGATGCCGGTCATGCCGGCAGCGAGCGCATGGCAGCGCTTTTGAAAGAATACGGTCTCAATGCAGTTTGGCTCGTGCCGCAGCGGAAAGACTGGAACGATGATCTGACAGCAGAACAGGAAATAGAAAACGGAAGGAGCGACCTATGCCAAACTTTCTGTTGACAATGTGGGATACCCTGAATAGCTCCAATATTGGAATATTAGTTGCGGTGGGGCTTGGAATGTTTGCCGTCATCGGCAGTCTCGCCATGCTGTCCTATCATTACACTCTCGGCAGTATCAAGTCCCGCACTGTGGGTGACGGGCAACACGGCACAGCGCGCTGGGCAACGGATAAAGAGATCCGACAGACCTATGCCCATGTGCCATTCAAGGTCAGAGAGTGGCGAAACGGTCAAGCTCTCCCCTCGGAGCAGGGGCTGGTGCTGGGCTGCCAAGGTAAGAAGAATGAGGTGACTGCATTGGTGGACAGCGATGACATCCACTGCCTGATGATTGCGGCTTCCGGCGCAGGCAAGACGGCGTTTTTCCTCTATCCCAACTTAGAATACGCCTGTGCATCAGGTGTCAGCTTTCTGGCTTTGGATACCAAGGGCGACCTCGCCCGCAACTACGGCTCCATCGCCAAGAAATACTATGGATATAAACATATCTCCGTCATTGATCTGCGCAACCCCACTCGTTCAGACGGCAACAATCTGCTGACGCTCATCAACCGCTATATGGACATCGCCAGAAAACAACCGGATAACCTCGCTGCCCGCGCCAAAGCCGAAAAGTACGCCAAGATCCTCGCCAAGTCTATCGTCAGCCCGGAGGGAAACTCCGACCACGGGCAGAACGCCTTCTTCTACGATGCGGCGGAGGGCTTGCTGTCCTCCACGATCTTGCTGCTTGCGGAGTTTCTGCCGCCGGATGAGGAGCACCCGGAGGAGCGGCGGCACATCGTGTCGGTATTCAAGCTGGTGCAGGATCTGCTGGAGCCGGCGCGTGGTGCGCGGGGACGCTCCCGTTTCCAACTGCTCATGGATAAGCTGCCGTCCGAGCACAAGGCACGCTGGCTGGCAGGCGCCGCACTCAACAGCTCCGAGCAGGCGATGGCATCAGTCATGTCCACGGTGCTGTCCCGCCTCAATTCGTTTCTTGATAGTGAGCTGGAGCAAATCCTGTGCTTCGACAGTGCCATTGACGCCGAGATGTTTGCGGCGGAGAAATCCGCCATCTTTCTCATTTTGCCGGAGGAGGATCAGACGAAGAACTTTATGGCTGGCTTGATGATCCAGAACCTCTCCCGTGAGCTGTTCGCAGTAGCGGATGAGAACGGCGGCAAACTGAAAAACCGCGTTATCCTCTTTTGCGATGAGCTGGGTACCATGCCGCCCTTTGATATTTTGCCGCTTTTCAGTGCTGGACGCTCTCGCCGCCTGACGCTGGTACCCATCATCCAGTCGCTGGCGCAGCTGGAAAAGAACTACGGCAAAGAAGGCGCATCCATCCTGATGGACAACTGCCAGGATGTGATCTGCGGCGGCTTTGCCCCCAACAGTGAAGCGGCGGATACCTTCTCCAAAGCCCTCGGCAGCCGCACGGTGCTCTCCGGCTCTGTGAGCCGCGGGAAAAACGACCCCAGCCAGAGCCTGCAGATGATGGAACGCCCGCTGCTGACAGCGGACGAACTCAAGTCAATTCCCAAAGGCAGCTTCATTGTGCAGAAGACCGGATGCCACCCCATGCGCACTCGCTTGCGGTTATTTCTCGAATGGGGTATCACCTTCGACGAGGAATACCGTGTGGAAGAGCAGTCTGCCCGTAAGGTCTACTACGCTGACCGAGAAGCACTGACTCGTGCCATTCTGAAGAAATACCCGCCCAAGCTGCCAGAGCAGCAGAGCAAGCACTCCTCCAAGAGTGCTGGACAAATGCACGATTCACCCATGCAGGACATGATCGTTGTCGAGGACATCGATTATGCGCACCAGCCGAAACGACACGCCTACAATCTGCCCCATCAGGAGGATACACCGTGAGTTACTTCGATACCATCTATGCGGATGCCCTTTTGCCGCACCGCGCAATTCCTGTTTATATGTACCTCAAAGACCGCTCTGGCAGCACGGGAAGCTGCTGGCCCGGCGTCAAAACCATAGCCAGAGACCTCAATCTCTCCCGCAGCACGGTCAAGCGGGCACTAACAGATCTGGAGCAGCGTGGCTATCTTGCCAAGCTGCCCCGGTATCGTCCCAATGGGAGCAACACTTCTAATCTTTACACACTTTTATGAGAAAAAGTGGTTGGTATCAAAATATGATACCAACCACTTTGCCTGAATAAAGTGCCGAATGATTTCGTTCCTCCAAGGGGAAACTGCGCACATTTGCTGAACCTAGGATGGGATCATAGTGAGCCCACCAGAACAGCCCACTCTACCGGAGATCAAGGCAGAGAAAGAACAATCCTTTTCAAAATCATCAAAATCTAAGCTTTGTCATATAATCCGTTCCGATTCTTATTTCGGTAGCTAGTCAGGGGTTTCGTCATTGTTCTGAATATGGCCTTAGCCGCTTCAATTGTAATGCATGGATATTTCTTCCGCAAAAAGTCACTTTTCTCTTGCTCGCCAATCAATTGGTGCGATTGAATGAACAATTTTCATGTGAGCAAATTTTGATTGGAAGCCGCTACACTATCTGGTATAATAGAATATAGTGACGAGGAGGAGAGTTTATGATTCAGAAAATGGGCATAATGGGTAATATCTTTAGGTATTTACCAAATTCCATATATGGATATGATATTGCAGTTAAGGATGCCTTATCTGCAATCTTGCGGTACGGTACATTTCAGTCGCTAGTAGTGTTTTATGATCCAAGACAATATCAGGAACATATTATCAGGAAAATAATTAAAGAATTACAGAATCGTGGCCAGATTAACGCAGAGATTGAATTCATATCTACATATGAATTGCTGAAAGGGAGTAGTCAACCTCAGTTTGATGTAATGCACAATATAGGCATGGAGTTTCTACCACAAATCTATTACAGAGAGAACATTTCGAATACTCCTTTTCCTTATATATACACACTTCATTGTGCTAGTTCTCCAAACTATCGAAACGATCTCTTTTTTCAGAAACTACTGTCTCCATTTCATCATTATGATTCATTGATTTGCACTTCGGAGGCTTCAAAGAGGGCGGTTCAAGCAATTCTAAACAACATCTCCAATTCCATAGCGGAAGAGTACAACATTCATCTAAAGTACAAAGGAAGATTGGATGTTATCCCTCTTGGAGTAGATACAAATTATTTTGCTCCTTTGAGTGACATGCAAAGAAAAGATAATAGAGCAAAATATAACATTCCGAAATCAGCTTTTGTTCTTCTTTGGATGGGCAGAATATCAGCACTCGACAAAGCTGATTTACAACCGCTTATCATGGTGTTATATAGGTTAATCAGAAAAAACCATGATAAAAAAATAATGCTTATCATTGCAGGGTATGATAAACCTAACCTAGAGTTTGTCCCTTCAATAAAAGCATATGCAGAATCATTGGGTATAATAGATAATTTGATATTTATAAATCCGGAGCAAAACGAGCGAAATGAAGTCTATAACTTGGCAGATGTTTATGTTGCACCAACTGACAACATCCAGGAAACATTTGGGTTGGCTCCGTTAGAGGCTATGGCTTGTGGTTTACCACAAATCGTTGCTGATTGGGACGGATATAGAGATACAGTTAAACATGAATTTACGGGGTTTCGCATTCCTTCATTATGGTCTAATTGTGATAGTCACATAAAGGATAACCCTATATTCCCAATAGACCCCGTATTAAGAGGATTCCTTCACGCTTTTATCTTATCGCAGACTGTCAGCATTGATCTAGACTATTTTGTTAAAGCGGTCCAGCTCCTAATAGACTCACCTGAGCTAAGGAAAAAGCAAAGCATGAACTCAATAGCGCAAGCAAAGCAGAGATTCGATTGGAGTGTTATCGTCACACGATACTCGGAGTTATGGGATATTTTGCACGAGGATTGTTTAAATAGCAAAAAAACTCCGGCTGGAAAACTGCAGCATATTGTTCCTCACTATTGCAGTGAATTTGCCTCTTATGCAACCGATTTTCTTGATACGAATACAAAAGTGACAATTACATTTGAGGGAATACAAGTTCTGAATGGAGAAATTTCTTTACCAACCCATTACAAATTCGAACCCTTATTGATAGACAATAAGGATAGGCTGTCAGTCCTTAAAATGCTATCAGGAAAAGGAAAAACTGTAAACGCACTAAAGAGTGAAATGCGCAACACTATTTCAGAGCGGGATATAGAGGCAAATATAATGTGGCTTCTCAAAAATGGATTCGCCAGACTGCAGAAGGAGATATGATTTGTGGAAAGAATATTCGATGTTGAACAACAATATCCAGATACTGAGTTCAAAAAGTATATTCATGTTTCAAAATTAGGGATTGATTCTAGACTATATAACAGTTACGAAGCGTGTCCCGATACAATCAGACTGATTGTTAATAGTTTAGAAGTCTATCCTACTGATTCGGTTGTTGATATTGGTTGTGGCAAGGGTTATGCTATGTATGCTATGGCACAGAAGCCTTTCTCCCAGATTGATGGAATTGAGATTTGTCCGCATCTCGCTGAGACAGCATTACATAACCTATCGGCAATCTTTGGCAAAGGCGACAGAAGATTTCATATCTATACCGAAGACGCTGCATTGTTTGACAAATGGGATGACTATACATATGCATTTATGTATAATCCTTTTAAGGAAATTTGCATGGGGATGGTGATTGAGCACATCAGAGCGAGCATCATGCGTCATCCGAGGCACTTTTCTATGATATACTACAACCCTGTGTTGGACAGTCAAGTAATGGCTTCTGGGATATTCAGTAAAAGAATCATATTATCTGACGAATGCCTTCTTTACACTATATAGCACAAAACGA
>ERZ772883.1255-NODE-1255-length-20408-cov-6.770648_pt1 | contig 20408 bp, 19 predicted proteins | sample MGYA00580575_ERZ772883 | MGnify/ENA primary metagenome ERZ772883 (study PRJEB29015, sample SAMEA2737666) | human gut metagenome | biome: human gut; feature: human-associated habitat; material: faeces | place: China | collected 2012 ...
AATAGCAAAATCCGTACAAAAAAACTTCTAAATCAAACATTTTTGTACGGATTTTGTGATTTTTTCCATTTCAGCGAAAATAACCTCTTATATAAGCCTAAAATCTCCTGTTTTTGTATTTTTACAGCCCCAAATAGCGATTTTAATACAAAAAAGCTTGCCTCTTAACACACAGTATAAAGTCAAAAACAAAAACAGCGACTTGTGAGCAAGCACCCAATCACGGTTCTTATTTTGTCTATGCGCGGCTATTCTTTCGTAACTCTCAAGTTAGCAAGTTCTTAAAAATTCTACTATTTATACCAAAATCAGCCAAAATAGAAGAAAAATGCATCTGTAAATAAGTGGATTTTTGAAAAAATATTGATTTTGCACTGCATAGTGGAATATACTTCTTAAAAAGATAAATTCGTCCACTATTTTGTCTAGTCATGCCTTAAATAGTAGAATTTAGGATGCATAACAAAAGAGACAGCGTTATTTGCAAAAAGCGGAAACTAAAATAGTAAAAAAAGAGGATATAAACAACTTGTAAGGAGAATCATCTATGAGTGATGCAATTCCTGTAAACAGAATAAAGGGCGTGGGAGAGAAGACAGCGGCTCTGTTCGGCAAGATCAATGTCTATACCGTAGACGATCTGATCCGCCATTATCCCAGGGATTATGAGACTTACGATGCTCCGGTATCCATTCTGGAGACATCCCCCGGCAGCGTCCAGGCAGTCTACGGTCAGATCACCGCTATCCCCAATGTGAAGAAAGTCCGCAATCTCTCCATCCTCAACGCCATTTTGAAGGATGACAACGGAGATTCCATCCAGCTTACTTTTTTCAATATGCCTTTTTTAAAAAAAGTATTAAAACCCGGTGGATTCTATCTGTTTCGAGGCCTGGTTCAGCAACGTGGTACCCATAAGATCATGGAGCAACCCCGGATGTTCACCTGGGACGAATATAGACAGAAATCCGGCCGCCTCCTGCCCCGATATGCTCTGACCAAAGGCCTTACCAATCAGACCGTACAGAAATCCATAGCCCAGGCGCTGGAATACTATCCACCGGAAAAAGAATATCTGCCGCATTCTGTACTTGAAAATCATCCCATGCTTTCCCATAGGGAAGCAGTCTATGCCCTGCATTTTCCGGAGAGCAGAGAGGAACTGTTAACTGCCAGAAACCGTATGGTATTCGAAGAATTCTTCTCCTTTTTACTGGTACTTCGCAAAAATAAGGAATTGGCGGCGAAGACAGAAAACCATTTTCCCATGTACGAGACTGCGGATACAGTGCGGTTTTTAGAACAGCTGCCGTTCCCGCTGACAAAAGCCCAAAAAAAAGTCTGGGGTGAGCTCAGGGAGGATATGGGAAGTCCTTATGCCATGAACCGTCTGATTCAGGGAGATGTCGGCTCCGGTAAGACAATCCTGGCAGTGCTGGCACTTCTCATGTGTGCGGCTAATGGTTATCAGGGAGCAATGATGGCCCCTACTGAAGTACTGGCAGTCCAACATTTTGAGACCATTTCAGGCTATATAGAAAAATATGGAATTGCTTTCCGTCCGGTGCTTCTGACAGGCTCTATGACGGCGAAGGAGAAACGGGAGGCTTATGCAAAAATTGCTTCCGGAGAGGCTAACCTGATCATCGGAACCCATGCGCTGATCCAGGAAAAAGTGGAATATTCTTCCCTTGCGCTGGTAGTAACGGATGAACAGCACCGCTTTGGTGTAAGGCAGAGGGAGACATTAGCCGCCAAAGGGAGTGAGCCTCATGTGTTAGTTATGAGTGCTACGCCGATTCCCAGGACATTGGCCATTATTCTATATGGGGATCTGAAGGTCTCTGTCATTGATGAACTTCCTGCGAATCGTCTGCCGATCAAAAACTGTGTTGTAGGGACTTCCTATCGACCTAAGGCTTATGAATTTATCGCAAAAGAGGTGGCTGCCGGCAGACAGGCTTATGTCATCTGTCCTATGGTGGAAGAAGGGGAATTGGAAGACCTGGAGAATGTAGTGGATTATACAGAGAAGCTCCGGGCAGTTCTGCCTCCTTCCGTACAGGTGGCTTATCTTCATGGGAAAATGCGCCCGGCAGATAAGAACCGTATTATGGAAGAGTTCGCTGATAAGGAGATCGATGTCTTAGTCTCCACCACGGTAATTGAAGTAGGCATCAATGTTCCCAATGCCACAGTGATGATGGTGGAGAATGCGGAGCGTTTCGGTCTGGCACAGCTGCATCAGCTGCGTGGGCGTGTGGGACGTGGGGAATTTCAAAGCTATTGCATTTTTATCAGCACTTCCGAAGCCAAAGAGACCATGGAACGATTACAGATCCTGAACCATTCCAACGACGGTTTCCATATTGCTTCCGAGGATCTGAAACTGCGAGGTCCGGGAGATATCTTCGGCATCCGGCAGAGCGGTGAATTTGCATTTGTACTGGGTGATATATATACAGATGCAAATATTTTAAAAGAGGCTTCAGATGCCGTGGAACAGTTGCTTGTATCCGATCCGGAGCTGACAGATGACGACAGTCTGGCATTGGTGAACTATTTCAAAGAACATACCGCAGTAAATGTTGTTGACTTTCGGACCATCTGACAGTAAAATTATTTTTATGTTCAAAGTTTTATACTTAGGATCAGATAATTTATGTTAATTTATGCAAAGGGAAGGTTTAGATACCAGAATGTCAAAAATCGCAATTGTAACCGACAGTAACAGCGGCATTACACAGGCAGAAGGAGCCCGTCGCGGAATCCATGTTCTGCCCATGCCTTTTATGATCGATGAAGTCACATACTATGAAGATATTGACCTGACACAGGCGCAGTTCTATGAAAAGCTGAAATCCGGTGCCAATATTGCCACCAGCCAGCCGTCTCCTGACAGTGTCACCAGCCTGTGGGACAAGCTTTTACAGGAATATGACGAGATCGTACACATTCCTATGAGCAGCGGTCTGTCCGGTTCCTGTCAGAGTGCCATGGCCTTTGCGGCAGATTATGATGGCAGAGTTCAGGTCGTGAACAACCAGCGGATCTCCGTAACCCAGCGTCAGTCTGCGTTGGATGCCCTGCAGCTTGCAGCAGCCGGTAAAGACGCGGCCCAGATCAAAGAATTCCTGGAAAATGATAAATTCAACAGCAGTATCTATATTATGCTGGACACCTTGTATTATCTGAAAAAAGGCGGACGGATCACTCCGGCGGCCGCAGCCATCGGTACCATGCTTCGCCTGAAGCCGGTGCTGACCATTCAGGGTGAAAAGCTGGATGCCTTTGCAAAGGCCAGAACCACCTCGCAGGGCAAAACCATGATGATCAATGCTATTAAGAAGGACATCAACGAGCGTTTCGGCGGCATGACGGAGGACAAGCACATCTGGCTGCAGATTGCTTATACCCACGACAGAGCCGCAGCAGAGCAGTTTCGCACCGAGGTAGAAGCGGAATTCCCCGGCTACGATATTCATATCGATCCACTGTCCTTAAGCGTTGCCTGCCACATCGGCCCCGGTGCCCTGGCACTGGCATGCTGTAAGAAAATCACGGTATAATTTAAGAATTTCAAAGCATAAAAATTTCCAATGCGAAAGAAGCTCCTGGTAAGCCATAAAGGTGCCGGGAGCTTCTCTGTCACTGTGACAAAAAGGTACTTCTTATCTTTTCCAGATATTTTTTCCCAACAGGGAGTTCCTCTTTGCCATTGAGAACTACCCAGTTGTCCGTGAGACAGGTTACCTTTTTCATATTGATGATTATAGTTCTATGGCATTGCTGAAAATACGCAGGTAAATGAGAAAGGACTTCCCGTAGACTAATCATCTGGCGAAATTTTTCTTTTTCCGTAATAATCTCGATAGAGTGATTGCTGCTGGAAATATATAAAATTTCTTTGTAAGGTATCTTATACATTTCAGATCTGGTTCTTACCATATAATTTTGATCGCTGAGTTCTTCTGCTATCATCTCCAAATCCCGGTCTAATTTTACAGGGTCAATGGGCTTTAGAAGATAGTCCAACGCCCGGACAGAATACCCTTCAAAAACATACTCTTGAAATCCGGTCAGAAAAATGATATGTCCCTTGTAGTTATGTGCCCGGAGTTTTTTTGCAATATCGACACCATTTTCTTCTTTTAACGAGATATCCAGAAAATATACATCGGTTGCAAGGTAACTGCTGGTGAAAAAAATATGATGAGAGGAGGGATACCATTTCACCGCAACTTCCAGATGATGGGCATGAAACCAGTTTCTTATTTTTTCTGTTAAATCCTGTGCAAAGCGTTCTTCATCCTCAATAATGGTAACATGTATGTTCATAGGTTATTCCTTTCTACCTCTAAAGAAACAGGAAGTGCTATTGTTATAGTAAACTTATCAGCAGAAGGTGTTACCTGATAAAATCCCCCACAAGCTTCCGTTACCCTGGCAACCTGACGCAATCCGTAACCATGTTCTTTCCCGTCTTTGGTTGACAGCAAATTACCTTTTTTATTATACCTGTAATGAGCGGCACTGGAATTGCTCAAAGTGATCAGCAGCATATTGCCCTTGGGCTTTATGTCCAGATGGATCCAGCGAGCGGCAGGGCAGGACTGGCAGGCCTCGATGGCATTGTCCAAAATATTGGTAAACAGCGTCGAAGTATCCAGTGGAGACAGGGGAAATGCTGTGGGGAGGTACACCGAATGTTCAAAGCGTATTCCTTTGTGCTCCATGGTGTAATATTTCAAAGACAACACTGCGTCCAGAATCGGATTGCCCGAGGAAAAGACCGGTTTGATCATATCGGAACTGCTTAAAAGCTCATTCACATATAGTAACGACTCGTCATACTGTTTTTGTTGCAGCATGGTGGAAAGTACCTGCAACTGGTTCTTATAATCATGTTTCCAGCCCCGGATAAAAGCGGAAGATTCTTTTAGATTGACCAGTTCCTGTTCCTCAATCTGATATAGATTATTACGCTGCTGTAACTCATTATTTTTGCTGTAATAGATTCCAAGAAGTTCTATGATCATCAATAGCAGCAGGAGAACTCCAAGAAAAATATAGTTGACCGTTGCAAGAGAGATTCTGGACAGCACGATCTCATTGCGTTCGAAATAAAACACATATTTCAAAAGAATATCAGAGGCAAAAACTCCCAGTCCGCAAGTCAAAAAAATTACACCTTCAAAATATCCCGGGAATTTCAAATCCTGCGGGAAGAATTGAATGACTGCCCAGATTAGGAGGCAATAGGTGAGTATGTATATGACCAGAGCCTGACTGCGAATGGCAGAATTGACCGTAAGTGCCTCCGAAGTATCCTGAAACAGAATTCCCAGTACAGAGAAAGTTACACTGTCCGAAACAACTGCCAGCAAAGCGGGAATACCACCGATCAACAATCTGGCTCCCCGGGAGCCTTCCGCAAACACCATAGTATATAAAATCTGGCAGATCAGACCGGATACGCAGGTAATGGTGGGGGCAATATTCATGAGATTCAGCAATGTGATCAGGACAAAGAGAAGCATCAATCCGATTCCCCTGCAGATCCAGTGGAGCCGCCGGAGTGTGAACGTTCTGGAAATAAAAAAATAGAATAATAAAACGGTTATCACGTTGACAAGCAATTCTCCAATATTCATAACTTTTCTCCATTTTAGTTATATAGTATTTCCTCTGAATGTAATTATAAGATGCATTATTTAAAAGGTCAAAAATCATTTGTGCTCAAAAATAAGACTTTCTCATTTAAATTCATTCAAGCATACGAAAGCAATTATATTCTCCATTCTGATTATAGGCATCAACAATTATATAACAATAAAAAGTATATGCTAAAAAAATTCGCGCTTGTAAAATAGCTGTTCACGCAGATTATATTGAAAAAGAAAAGAGAAGTGTTAAGATACAACTATGTCGACATAAGTAAACATTTTAAAAATACTTTTTGGGAGAGCATAGTATGAGGAAATTTTTTTTCGTAATTTCGGTCGTAGGGAGTGTATTTTTTATGACGGCATGCGGATTAAACGAAGAAGAAAATATCACATCTTCTATAGATGAGATGGTGGTGGCACCGGCAGCAACGGATAGCCACTCCCCCCTCGCAACTACGCAGGAAGGGACGCTCGAAAATGTCCCTGCACCAACGCCGTATTGCCACGGAAGATACGATGAAATAGGTTCCTTTTGTGTGTATATTGAGAATTTCAGTACAAACAACGACTATATTGTAGTACGCCCTGTGGAATGGATCATCCCGGAGGATGAGAAGCGGATTAAAGAATTAGGTCTGGATGAGGAAAGAGATTTGGTATCCGGTTATTACATAAAGGATTGGGGATTCAGCGAAATGAAGATACCCATCACAGAGAATACGGAATATCATTTCATAGACTATTGGCACGACTTTTCGGAATTACAAAAGCAGGGGCTTTGTACCATTACAAAAGAGGAAGAAGTATTCATAAGTTGTTGGGAAAAGTATACTTCTATGATGCATGAATATCCTTTCTTCGTTGAACTGAATGAAGATGGAACATTAAAGCTGATTTCTGAAAAGGTGATTCCTTGAATTTTCGAAAATTCAACACGAAAAATCCATTTCAGCTTATAGGAAAATTTTTTAATATTTTAAAGAGGGTTTTTAATGGATAATTTTGGCCATCAGTTCAAGAGAACTGGTGGTCTTTTATTTTCTCCGGTAGAACCCTATCCCTTGTATTTTTTGCTTTTCCAAACACAAAATCTGTGATATACTATAGACAATAATGTATTGAGAAGGAGCTCCATTTCATGGCAAGAGACAATAATTATGATGCGTCAAGTATTACCGTTCTGGAAGGCCTGGAAGCGGTAAGAAAAAGACCCGGAATGTATATCGGCAGCGTCTCCACCAAGGGACTGAATCATCTGATCTACGAGATCGTTGATAACTCTGTGGACGAGCATCTGGCCGGATATTGTGATACGATAAAGGTGACACTGGAAGCCGACGGCTCCGCAACCGTGGAAGATAACGGTCGTGGTATTCCCGTGGGTATGCACGAAAAAGGGATCAGCGCGGAGCGTCTGGTATTTACGACTCTGCATGCCGGCGGTAAATTCGACAATTCCGCATATAAGACCAGCGGCGGTCTGCACGGCGTAGGTTCCTCTGTAGTAAATGCTCTGTCTACACGACTGACAGTAAGAGTCAAGACCGGTGGCTGTATTTACGAAGACCGCTATGAACGGGGGAATCCCGTTCTGGATCTGGTAGACGGTCTGCTTCCCATCGTAGGTAAGACAAGGGAGACCGGTACCACCATTAACTTTCTGCCGGACGATACTATCTTCGATAAAACACGTTTCAAGGAAGATGAAGTAAAGAGTCGTCTGCATGAGACCGCTTATCTGAATCCGAAGCTTACGATCATTTTTGAAGATAAGAGAAAAGAAGAACCTGAAAAAGTCACATTCCATGAGCCGGAGGGAATCATCGGCTTTATCAAAGACATGAACCGTTCCAAAGAGACGGTTCATGATGTGATCTATTTCTCCGGTGAGAGTGACGGGATCTCTGTGGAAGTGGCATTTCAGTATGTAAATGAATTCCATGAAAATGTCCTGGGTTTTTGTAACAATATTTACAACTCCGAGGGCGGTACCCACCTGACGGGTTTCAAGACCCAGTTCACCAATGTGATCAATACCTATGCCCGTGAGTTGAACATTTTAAAAGAAAAAGATGCCAACTTTACCGGTGCGGATGTTCGTAACGGTATGACTGCCGTCGTATCCATCAAGCATCCGGATCCCCGTTTTGAAGGACAGACCAAGACCAAGCTAGACAACCAGGATGCCGCAAAAGTTGTGGCAAAAGTAACCGGAGAAGAAATTGTAAGATTTTTCGACCGAAATTTAGAGACCCTGAAAAGCATCATCGGCTGTGCGGAAAAGGCAGCTAAGATCCGTAAGACCGAGGAAAAGGCAAAGACCAATATGCTGACAAAACAGAAGTTTTCCTTTGATTCCAACGGAAAACTGGCAAACTGCGAGTCCAGAGATCCTTCCAAATGTGAAATTTTCATTGTAGAGGGTGATTCTGCGGGCGGCAGTGCTAAGACAGCAAGAAACCGTATGTATCAGGCAATCCTGCCTATCCGCGGTAAGATCCTGAACGTGGAGAAAGCCAGCATCGATAAGGTTCTGGCAAATGCTGAGATCAAGACCATGATCAACGCATTCGGCTGTGGATTTTCCGAGGGTTACGGTAATGATTTTGATATTACCAAGCTGCGCTATGACAAGATCATCATCATGGCGGATGCCGATGTGGATGGTGCCCATATTTCCACATTGCTGCTTACCTTATTTTACCGTTTCATGCCGGATCTGATCTTCGAGGGGCATGTGTACATAGCAATGCCTCCCTTATACAAGGCAATGCCCTCCAAGGGAGAAGAAAAATATCTATACGATGACAAGGCACTGGAAAAATACCGTAAAACCCACAAGGGACCCTTTACCTTACAGCGATACAAAGGTCTGGGTGAGATGGATGCCGAACAGCTGTGGGAGACCACACTGGATCCGGAACGCCGACTGTTGAAATTGGTGGAGATCGAGGATGCACGTATGGCTTCCGAGATGACAGAGCTTCTTATGGGTACGGATGTACCACCCAGAAAAGCCTTTATTTATGATCACGCTACAGATGCGGAATTAGACATCTAGTATCATAAGATCCTGAAATGTAATGTCAGAAAGACGAGGACCAGAAATGGACGACAGCAGAATTATAAAAACAGAATACTCCGAGGAGATGCAGAAATCCTTCATCGACTATGCCATGAGCGTTATCATTGCCAGAGCCCTGCCGGATGTCAGAGACGGTCTGAAGCCGGTACAGCGTAGAACTCTCTACGATATGCACGAGCTGGGGATTCGCTATGACCGTCCCTACCGTAAAAGTGCCCGTATCGTAGGTGATACCATGGGTAAATATCATCCCCACGGCGACAGTTCCATCTATGAGGCACTGGTAGTCATGAGCCAGGATTTCAAAAAGGGCATGCCTCTGATCGACGGTCACGGCAACTTCGGCAACATCGAAGGAGACGGAGCCGCTGCCATGCGTTATACCGAGGCAAGACTACAGAAAGTCACCCAGGAAGCTTTTTTGGCCGACCTGGATAAAGATGTCGTAGATTTTGTACCGAATTTTGACGAAACGGAAAAAGAACCTTCCGTACTGCCCGTAAAAATTCCCAACCTTTTAGTCAATGGCTCGGAGGGTATTGCCGTAGGTATGGCGACCAGCATTCCACCTCACAATCTGGGTGAAGTTATTGATGCTGTAAAAGCGTATATGCTCAATAACGAGATCACGACAAAAGAACTGATGCGTTATCTGAAAGGACCGGATTTTCCCACAGGTGGTATCGTTATTAATAAGGATGAACTGGAAGAGATCTACGAGACCGGAACCGGTAAGATCAAGCTGCGTGGCAAGGTAGAATTCCAGAAAGGAAAAGCCGGCAAGACCAACGTGGTGATCACTGAGATTCCCTATACCATGATCGGAGCAAATATTGCCAAATTTTTATCCGATGTAGCAGCCTTGTCCGAGACAAAGAAGACCCAGGATATTGTGGATATATCCAACCAGTCCTCCAAGGAGGGCATCCGCATTGTGATCGAACTGCGCAAGGATGCCGATCCAGAGAACTTTGTAAATATGCTTTATAAGAAGACCCGCCTGGAAGATACCTTCGGTGTCAATATGCTCGCCATTGCAAACGGCAGACCGGAGACCATGGGCTTAAAGCAGATCGTCAAGGCGAATGTGGATTTCCAGTTTGAAGTAGCCACCAGAAAATATACGAATCTGCTTGCCAAAGAAATGGAGCGCAAGGAGATTCAGGAAGGACTGATCAAGGCCTGCAATGTGATCGATCTTGTCATCGAAATCTTACGTGGCTCCAAAGATCGTGCCATGGCGAAGGCCTGTCTCGTAGAAGGCAAGGTGGACGGGATCAAGTTCAAGTCCAAAGAATCAAAGATCATGGCAGCCCAGCTGATGTTCACCGAGAAACAGGCGAACGCTATTTTAGAGATGCGTCTGTATAAGCTGATCGGTCTGGAGCTGGAAGCCCTGATCAACGAGCACGAAGAGACCATGGCAAATATTTACCACTATGAAGACATACTGGATCGCAGAGATTCCATGGCGCAGGTCATTATGAATGAACTGGATGGATTCAAAAAGGAATACAGCCATCCCCGTAAGACCGTCATCGAGAACGGTCAGGAAGCGGTCTACAAGGAGAAAGAACTGGAAGAGATGGATGTTGTATTCCTCATGGATCGTTTCGGCTATGCCAAGACTGTAGATGTCTCCACCTACGAGCGGAATAAAGAAGCCGCAGATGCAGAAAATAAATACATCTTCACCTGTAAAAATACCGGAAGAATCTGTTTGTTTACCAACACCGGACAGATGCATACCATCAAGGTGCTGGATCTGCCTTACGGCAAGTTCCGTGAGAAGGGTACTCCCATTGACAATGTAAGTAACTTCAGTCAGAAGAACGAGGAGATCATATACATCACCAGTCAGAAGGAGCTGAACCTGTGCCGAGTAATCTTCGCAACCGCCCAGTCCATGTTAAAAGTGGTAGACGGCGGGGAATTCGATGTGACCAAACGTACCGTTGCCGCTACGAAGTTGGCGGAGGGTGACTGTGTTGTCAGCGTTGCCACCCTGACTGACCAGCGGAACATCGTATTGCAGACCAGGGGAGGGTTTTTCCTGCGCTTCTCCATCGATGAGATCCCCGAGAAAAAGAAAGGTGCTATCGGTGTCCGCGGCATGAAGCTTAGCGACGGTGATACGGTGGAAAATGTATATTATACCAAAAGTGCCGTAGAAACCACCATTGAATACAAGGGCAAGGAGCTTGTCCTGAATAATCTGAAACTCGGCAAACGTGACAGCAAGGGCACCAAAGTCAGAGTGTAACTTTTCAGTAGAACCATTCAAATAAAAATTATAAAGGAAATGGAGAGTAATCATATGAGAGTCATTGCAGGAACCGCAAGAAGTCTGCCGTTAAAGACCCCGGAGGGCATGGATACCAGACCCACAACCGACCGGATCAAAGAAACTCTTTTTAATATGCTGCAGACTTATATTCCGGACTGTGTGTTCGTGGATATTTTCAGCGGAAGCGGCGGCATTGGTATTGAGGCATTGAGCCGCGGTGCCAGAAAAGCATATTTTATCGAAAATGCCCCGAAGGCATTAGCATGTATCGAGGATAATCTGGCATTTACGAAAATGAAAGACCGTGCTATCGTATTAAAGCAGGATGCCTGTGCAGGACTGACAGGTATCTATGAAAAACACGTGGATGTCATCTTCATGGATCCACCCTACGATCAGGAGCAGGAACGCAGAGTTTTAGAACAGCTGCGTTATGCAAAATATGTATCAGAGGAAACACTGATCCTCGTGGAGGCCTCTCTGCATACGGATTTTTCTTATGTAGAGGAGCTTGGGTTTGAAGTAACCCGTGAAAAAAAATACAAAACCAACAAGCATGTATTTCTTCGCAGGAAATAATTGCAGAACGGAGATTTTATGAAAAGGGCTGTTTATACCGGAAGCTTTGATCCTATTACCAACGGACATATGGATATCATCCGCCGGGCCTCGGAAATATTTGATGTTTTAATTGTCAGTGTTTTGAATAATAAAGAAAAGACACCGTTGTTTTCTGTAGAGGAACGTGTTAAGATACTAGAAGAAGCCACAAAAGATCTGCCTAATGTGCAGATTGACAGTTTCAGCGGCCTATTAGTAGATTATGCACAGGAAAAGGATCTGCATGTCATTGTGCGGGGGTTGCGTGCCATTACGGATTTTGAGTACGAACTGCAGATGGCTCAGACCAACCGGATGCTTTCCCACGGCAAAATCGATACCGTTTTTTTAACAACCAGTCTGGAATACGCTTATTTAAGTTCCTCTGCCATCAAGCAGATTGCAAGCTTTGACGGAGACATCACACCCTGTGTTCCGGATTTTGTAGCTGATCTGATTTACGAAAAATATCGTCAGAAAAAGCTTTCAGACAATCGCAATGTGTAAATAAGGAGAGTTTCATGAGCAGTCGAATCGAACAATTAATTGACGAAATAGAAGATTATATCGAGAGTTGTAAGCCTAAGTTCATGTCCAGTACCGAGATTATTGTTAATAAGGATGAAATCGATGAATTGTTGCGGGAACTGCGCATGAAGACACCGGATGAGATCAAACGTTATCAGAAGATCATCAGCAACAAAGAGGCAATTCTGAACGATGCCAAGGCCAAGGCAGAAGCTCTGATCAATGAAGCAACCGTTCATACCAACGAACTGATCAATGAACATGAAATTATGCAGCAGGCATATGCCCAGGCCAACGAGGTGGTCACCATGGCCAGTAAACAGGCACAGGAGATTTTGGACAATGCCACCATTGAAGCCAATGAATTAAAATCCCAGGCAATGCAGTATATGGATGATATGCTGGCTCATCTGGAAAATATCATATCCGCTTCCACACAGCAGGCCAGTTCCAATTATGATACCCTGATCGGCAATCTGAATCAGTATCGGGATATTATCCAGTCTAACCGTAGTGAACTCCATCCGGTAGATGAAGACTTAGAGGGTATAGACAACGCTGACAAGGCCAGTGATGATTTAAATGTAATGTAATCATAAAACCAGTTTTCTGCCGAAAGCTGGTTTTTTAAAAATAAAGGAATTGACATAATGAAAGTTAGTAAAAAACAAAAAAGGCTGTTTGTCAGGACAATGATCTGTACGGTCAGTCTTGTCACAGCCTGTTTTTTTTGCAGTTCGCTGGAAGCTGCTGCGGCTCCGAGAGCACAGGAGACCGGAGAGAGGGTTACCATTGTCATCGATCCCGGACACGGTGGTGAAAATGAAGGAACCCTGGAAGGCATTGTCCAGGAGAAAAAAATGACCATGGTTACCGCCATGGCAATGTATGAAGAATTACTGAAATATGATAATGTGGATGTCTACCTGACCCATACGGAAGATGTCAATCTTTCTCTGGCAGACCGGGCACAGTTCGCTGAAGAGCGGAATGCGGATTTTTTATTCAGTATTCATTACAATGCATCCGTGGATCATGACCTGTTCGGTTCCGAAGTATGGATCTCTTCCGTACAGCCATACAATGCCTACGGCTATCAATTCGGCTGGGAACAGATGCAACAGATGAAAGATATGGGACTGTTCCTCCGCGGCGTCAAAACAAAATTAAAAAATAATGGAGACGATTATTACGGAATCATCCGGGAGTGCACCGCCCGATCAATTCCTTCCGCTATCATTGAGCACTGTCATGTCGACGAAAGTCGTGATACCCCTTATTGCCAGACCGAAGAGGATTGGAAACGTTTCGGCAGAGAGGATGCATTATCCGTTGCCAGATATTTTGGATTATCCAGCACAAGTTTGGGGGTAGATTACAGCAATGAAGCGAATAATCTTCCGGAAGTATCTCTGCAATCCATTCTTCCCGCTACGATCCGTGATCAGACTGAACCGGATGTCTGTGTACTGACATTGCAAAATGCGGATTACGACACCGGAGAGGTCACATTGGAAGTGACCGCGACGGACTACGATTGTCCCATGATGTATTATGATTACAGTACTGATGGAGGGAAGACTTATTCCGAACTGATCCCCTGGCCGGATCTGGATATCATGGCCGGTACTTATCCAGATACTTTTACCTTTTCCCTGTCCTTCACTAAGGGAGAAACCCCGGTAATCACGGTGCGTGGATATAACCAGGCGGATCTGTTTACCGAAAGTGAACCGATTACTTTTGCCAAGCCTTTTATCGATCAGGAGAAGGCTGCGGAAGAAGCAAGACAGGAAAGCCTGGCTGCAGAAGAGGCAACGTCTTCCCGCATATCGGAAACCCAGGTGACCGACGCTTACGGTTCGGTGATTACCATGGCTGATGCAGCCGGGAATACAGAATCATCCTCTGAAGGCAAAAAGGAAGTAAATTTCGGAGTGTTTCTGGTCATATGTATCATTCTGGTGGTATTACTTCTGATGGTCTTTCTACTGTATCAGATCCAACAGAGCAGGCACCGGAAACGCAGACGGAAGGCTCAGCGCAGAAATGTGTCCGGGCGCAACAGGAACCATCCCAGATAATAAAGTGCTGTAAGGCCGGTAAGAAACATTTTATGAAAAAAATATCCGGTCAGAGACAAACCGGTATTTCGGATACAGCTTCCGGTCTGGGCCAGGCAGCAAAGTCCTCCGGCAGGTAGCAGCAATAACGTATAAAGAGGACATCGATCCCCCAATATGCTTAACCCTCCGCTGATCTCCAAAAACGGAGCACAGACACGACCATCCGGAAGAAACACTCCCGGCAGCAGATTCAGCAGATTGAAGAAGATCATATAACCTCCCAGCTGTAAAATATTTCTGCCGGCAGCATACACTGCTTCATCCAATGCTTCCAACAACGGCATAACAGGTGTTCCACCGGCTGACACTGTGAAAACCATCTGTGACATCGGAATTTTCCTGCGATATACTGTATAACGCAGAAGGATACCGTACCCCAGTGGAATACCATACATTCCGAATAAATAGGGCAGGATTGATTCCCGGTGCAGCAGAGGCAGAACAAATCCAAGAAAATATACCGGTCCAAGATTGTTACAGAAGGACAGCAGATATTGTCCTTCCGTTACAGAAAGTTCCTGTCTGTCGCGAAAATCAGCAATGGTACGGGCTCCCATGGGAAATCCGCACAGAAATCCCATCAGGATCACATAGGTTCCAGGTCCGGACAGACGAAATATTTTTTCAAACAAAGGTTGTACCGGTCGGATCAGACTGTTTACCAGTCCCATGCGGATCAATGTTCCCGACAGGATCATAAACGGAAGAAGCACCGGCACCATTTTTTCATACCAAAGTTCCAGTCCCAAGGCAGCATATGCAAGGCTTAAGGAAGAATGTGTCAGGATGCAGCAGGTCATTACAACAAAAAAACAGATTCCGGATATTTTTTTCATAGCAGACTGCCTTGCAGAGTTTGTATACTATATGCCGGAAAAAGAATTTTAAGTCTTAAGAAAGAGATCAGTGTCCATGCGATTGGATAAATTTTTATGTGATAATAATATAGGCACCAGAAGCCAGGTAAAGGAATACATCAAAAAGGGACAAGTGGTGATAAACGGTCAGATAGTCAAAAAGCCGGAGACAAAGGTCAATGAAGATACCGACATTGTCATTTGTCAGGGGAAAGAAATCCATTATCAAAAATATGTCTATTACATGTTAAATAAACCGGAGGGTGTCGTATCCGCCACCAATGACAATACTGCACCCACCGTGGTGAGTCTCCTGACGGTACCGGAGCAGAAGGAGCTGTTCCCGGTAGGACGTCTGGATAAAGATACTACCGGGTTGTTGCTCTTAACCAATGACGGTGCTCTGGCCCATGATCTGTTATCGCCGAAAAAGCATGTGGATAAAACATATCGTGTAAGGCCGGAAAAGCCGCTTTCCGCAAAAGATATCCACCGTCTGGAATCCGGCCTTGAAATCGGAGACGACAAACCGACGTCTCCGGCGAAAGCCGTACTTACCGAAGACGGAGACCTGTTGCTGACCATTCACGAGGGTCGCTTCCATCAGGTAAAACGCATGTTGCAGGCCATAGGTAATCAGGTACTTACTTTAGAACGTATCCGTTTCGGCTCTCTGTCCCTGGATCCTGCTCTTTCCCGAGGGGATTACCGGGCGTTGACCGAAGATGAAATCAAACACTTACGAATAAAGGAGTAAATTTTAATGCAATTCAAAAGAATGTTTTCCACAGATGCCTACAAAGGGACCAGCGGATATCTCCGCACCCAGAAAAATTATGAAATTTTACGAACGGTGCTTTATTTTGCCATTTCCCTGTCTCTGTTTATTGCCGGATGGGTCACTACCGGCAGTCGGGAGAATCTTCTGACCATCGTAGCGGTACTGGGATGTCTTCCGGCATGCAAAAGTCTGGTGGAGATGTTTATGTTCTTACGCTATAAGGGGTGTAACGAACAGGATGCTGCGCAGATTGCCGCACATACCGACGGCCTTACCGGACTCTATGATATGGTGTTTACCTCCTATGAGAAAAATTATGTGATTCATCACATGACCATCTGCGGCAACACTCTCTGCGGATACACGTCCGATCCGAAGTTCGCAGAACAGGCTTTTTATAAACACATTCAGGATATCCTGAAAAAGGATAATTACAGAGAAGTCACTGTGAAAATTTTTCATGATCTTGACAAGTATCTGAAGAGATGTGAACAGTTAAAAGACCTTCCCGCACAGCCGGAACTGACAGGCGGAATCTGTCAGACATTAAAAAGCGTATCTCTGTAAAATACTTTTGAAAAGAGGGATTTTTATGCAGCAACTCACCATTGGTAAAAATCAGGCTGGCCAACGTCTGGACAAATTTCTGAAAAAAGCATTTCCAAACGCCGGTACCGGATTTTTATATAAGATGTTACGCAAAAAAAATATTACATTGAATGGGAAAAAAGCAGAAGGAAAAGAAATTCTTGCCCAAGGAGACGAGATAAAATGCTTTTTCTCGGAGGAAACGTTTGCCTCGCTGTCCGGCACCGAGAATAGAGAAACCACTTCTGACTACCGTAAAGCTTACCGTTCCCTAAAGGATATCAGTGTTCTCTATGAGGATGAAGATATTCTGTTGCTGAATAAACCCGCCGGGGTTCTGACGCAGAAGGCGAAACCGGAGGATCTATCCCTGAATGAATGGCTGATCGGACATCTGCTGGCTACGGATGCCATCACTGAGGCCGATCTCGCCACTTTTCATCCATCCGTCTGTAACCGCCTGGACCGCAATACCAGCGGAATTGTATTATGTGGTAAGACGTTATCCGGTTCCCAGGCTCTTAGCCGTATCATCAAGGATCGTACGGTAAAAAAATATTATCAGACAATCTGCAAGGGCAAAATTTTACAGGAGAGTACCCTGGAGGGTTATCTATATAAAGAGGAAAGTACCAATACCGTAAAGGTTTATGCGGATCCGTCGGAGGCTCCCGCTGAGGCTTCCTATATCCGTACCATTTATATGCCAAATGCCGTGGCAGGAGATTTCACGCTGTTAACCGTAGAACTGGTCACCGGCAAGACACACCAGATCCGTGCCCACCTGGCCGGCACCGGGCATCCGTTGTTAGGAGATACCAAATACGGAGACAACAAATTAAACAGGAGAATGCAGTCGGAATACTCTCTGCATCATCAGCTTCTGCATGCCGGAAGGATCTGTTTTCCGAAAGAGACAGAAGGACCTCTTGCCAAAGTAAGCGGACAGACTTTTACCGCACCACTTCCCCATAAATTTGCAGAAATCTTACAGGCTCTGAATCTGGCTCCTGACAGTGCCTGTTAGAAAGGAGCCCTAACAAATGGCAACATGGAATACGAGAGGACTCCGGGGATCCACACTGGAAGACATGGTCAACCGTACCAATGAAAAATACGCGGAGGCCGGACTGGCGTTGATACAGAAGATTCCTACTCCCATTACCCCCATCAAAATGGATAAAAACAGCCGGCAGATCACACTGGCTTTTTTCGAACAGAAGAGTACCGTAGACTACATCGGTGCCGTGCAGGGAATCCCTGTATGCTTTGATGCCAAGGAATGTGCCGTGGATACTTTTTCCCTGCAGAATATTCATCCTCACCAGGTAGAATTTATGCGGCAGTTTGAAAAACAGGGTGGCATTGCTTTTTTCCTGATTTTCTACAGTCATAAGGACCTGTTATACTATCTGCCTTATGAAATGCTCCGGTTTTTCTGGGACAGAGCACAGGAAGGCGGCCGGAAAAGCTTTCGGTTCGAAGAATTAAATCCGGAATATGTTCTTCCGAAGCATCAGGGAATTCTGGTTCCCTATCTGGACATTTTGAAAAAAGATCTGGAAGATCGGGAAGAATAAATTTCTTGACATCAGAGAAGCCACCTAGTATACTACAAATAGTTTCACATACTACTATGGTAGCACGTTAGCTTGCTAAAGTATATAAAAGCATATAAAGCAGAGGATGTTATTATGAACAACAGACTTTTACATACCCCGGAAGGTGTCCGGGATATTTACGGAAAAGAATATGCCAGGAAACTGGCTGTGGAGCAGAAGCTGCAGAATGCTATTCATTGTTTTGGATATGAAGATATTCAGACACCCTCCATTGAATTTTTCGATGTATTTTCCAAGGAGATCGGAACCACGCCCAGCAAGGAGCTTTATAAGTTTTTTGACAAGGAAGGAAATACATTGGTGCTGAGACCGGACTTTACCCCGTCCATTGCCCGTTGTGCAGCCAAATATTTCATGGAAGAGAAGGTTCCTCTTCGCTTCAGTTATAACGGCAATACCTTCACCAACACATCCAATCTACAGGGTAAATTAAAAGAAGTGACCCAGATGGGAGCCGAACTCATCGGTGATCCTTCGGTGGAGGCAGATGCGGAAGTCATCAGTATGGTGATCGAAGCGCTAAAGAGCACCGGACTGACAAGATTTCAGGTAACCATAGGAGAAGTGGACTATTTCCGTGGCCTCTGTGAAGAAGCAGGTCTGGATGAAGATACGGAAAAAGAACTCCGTTCCTGCATCTCCGGCAAGAATTTTTTCGCTGCGCAGGAACTGCTGGAACAGAAGCAGATTCCGGAACCTTATCACAGCATTTTATTAAAGCTGGCGGATATGTTTGAAAACATAGAATCTCTGGAGGATGCCAAATCACTGGTGAAAAATGAACGTTCCTTACAGGCGATCGCAAGACTCGAGAAATTAAAAAAACGCCTGGAGCAATATGGTGTAGCGGAATATATTACCTTTGATCTCGGAATGCTGAGCAAATATCAGTATTATACCGGTGTTGTTTTTAAGGCTTATACCTATGGTATCGGTGATGCCGTGGTAAAGGGCGGTCGTTATGACAACCTGCTTAGAAAGTTCGGTAAAGATACGGCAGCTATCGGTTTTGTCATCGTTATTGATGATCTGCTGGAGGCTTTATCCCGTCAGAAAGTAGTGATTGATGTTCCCGCTTCCGGCCAATTTTTGTATTACAGGGCAGGAGACGAGACGGATTATCTTGCAAAGCTTGCTGAGGCTGCAAAATTACGTAAAAAAGGCATTCCCACCGTACTTTCCCCCGACATCACTGAGAACGAGGAGGCAGACCAGTAATGAGTGAAGAAAGATATCTTACGTTTGCTCTGGGAAAGGGCAGACTTGCCAAAAAGACACTGGAACTTTTCGAGCAGATCGGTATTACCTGCGACGAAATGAAAGATAAAGATACCAGAAAGCTGATATTTGTCAATGAAGAATACAAATTGCGCTTTTTCCTGGCAAAAGGCCCCGATGTTCCCACTTATGTCGAATACGGTGCTGCGGATATCGGTGTGGTCGGTAAAGATACGATTTTGGAAGAAAACCGTAATGTCTATGAAGTCCTGGATCTTGGCTTTGGCAAATGCCGTATGTGTGTCTGCGGTCCCGCTTCCGCAGGAGAACTTTTAAAGCATCATGAGAGGATCCGGGTAGCCAGCAAATACCCTAATATCGCCAGAGAATATTTTTACAACAAAAAGCATCAGACAGTAGACATTATCAAGTTAAATGGCTCTGTAGAGTTAGGTCCTCTGGTAGAGCTGTCAGATGTCATTGTGGATATTGTGGAGACCGGTTCCACCTTAAAAGAAAACGGTTTGGAAGTTTTGGAAGAGGTATGTCCTTTGTCCGCCCGCATGATCGTCAATCCGGTAAGTATGCAGATGGAAGCCGACCGTATCCGCAAACTGGTGGGGGCAATCCGCGAGCAGTTAAAAATACAGTCGTAACCAGACAAATCAGAAAATAGAGCAGATAAATCACAGCATATTGATTAGGAGAGTACCGTTATGAGAATCGTAGCATTGGACAAAGAATCAAAACAGAGTATTTTGAACGACCTCTTAAAGAGAAGTCCGAATAACTACTCTCAGTACGAGAGCACCGTGAATCAGATCATTGACAGAGTTCGTGCCGAGGGTGACAAGGCTTTATTCGATTATACCCTGCAGTTCGATAAGTTTACTTTAACCGCAGAAAACATTCGTGTCACGAAGGAAGAGCTTGCGGAGGCTTATGCGCAGATGGATGAAAACCTGATCGATGTGATCCGTCAGTCCGCAGAGAACATCCGCGCTTTTCACCAGAAGCAGCTTCGTAACAGCTGGTTCGATGCCAAGC
>ERZ772883.1259-NODE-1259-length-20355-cov-3.222020_pt1 | contig 20355 bp, 16 predicted proteins | sample MGYA00580575_ERZ772883 | MGnify/ENA primary metagenome ERZ772883 (study PRJEB29015, sample SAMEA2737666) | human gut metagenome | biome: human gut; feature: human-associated habitat; material: faeces | place: China | collected 2012 ...
GAATTTCTTGATTTTGCTATTCAAGCCAAGTTTGCTTATGTCAACAAGCTGAGCTCATCGACCGCGATGGGCTTATTTTGTAGAAAGGAGCTTCCCCTTATGAACACACGGGGCAAGCGTTACCATCCCGTCAAGCCCGCCCGCAGCTACAAGGAGCAGCTCGCCCGCCTGACCGACATCCACGGCCTGACGATCGAGGACGAAGCGCGGGCGTGCTATATCCTTTCCACCGTCAACTATTACCGCCTGACAACCTACGGCAAACACCTGCGCCGCGCGGACGACCCGGATCTCTTTCTGCCCGGCGTATCACTGGAGACGCTGTACAGCCTGTACCGGTTTGACATGAACCTGCGCCACCTGCTGCTCCCGGTGCTGGAGTTTTTCGAGGTGCAGCTCCGCGCCAAAGTCGCCTATCAGCTGGCCATCACCTACGGTTCGCTGGGCTATATGGACGCGGAGAATTTCCGCGCCGAGGTCTTGCCCAACGGCGCTTCCGTCCATAAAAGCCTGATCGGCAAATTCAAAAATGAGGTCAAGCGGCAGGGCGCGCTCCCGTTCGTGCGCCACCACAAAATCAAATACGGCGGCCAATTCCCGATTTGGGCGGCCGTCGAACTGTTCACCTTCGGCATGCTCGACTCGCTGTTTGACCTCATGCGGGAGGGCGACCAGCGCGCCGTCAGCCGGGAATACGACCTCTCGCCGGAGGCGCTTTCGCGCCTGATCGCCGCCGCCGTGGATGTGCGCAACATCTGCGCGCATTACAACCGGCTCTACAACCAGATTCTCCCGGATCAGCCGCTCCTGCCCAACCATCTGCGCCTGTATGAAAGCGACCGCCTTTTCCCGCTCCTGCTCGTCTTCGCGCATGCGCTGGGGCGCGAGCGCGTGTTTGCGCGCCTGCTCACGGGGCTTTCGCTGCTGGAAACCGATTACCCCGAGGCCGATTTGTCGCTCTGCGGGTTCCCCGAGGATTGGCGCGCCGTCTTGGAAGCGGAGGCCGCGCAGGCCTGAGGCGGCGCAAACCCCTTTTACTTTCCGACGCAGAATTTCGCAAAGACCTCGTCGATGACCCTTTCGCTCATCGTTTCGCCCGTGATTTCGCCCAGCGCGTCCAGCGCCGCGGACAGATCCACCGCCGCGACGTCCAGCGGCATGCCGTCCTCAATCGCCGTCACCGCGTCGCAGAGCGCCGCGCGGGCGCGTCCGGCCGCCTCCACATGGCGCGCCTGAGAGAGCGCCGAGGATTCCGCGCCGTCCGCCGGAACGAACGCCGTCAGTGCGTCCCGGAGCGCCTCCATGCCCTCGCCGCGCGTCGCGCAGACCGTCACCATCGGCACGTCGCCAAAGGCCGCGCGGACATCCGCCGCCGTCAGCTGCTGCGCAAGGTCGCCCTTGCTGAGCACGATCATCTGCGGCGCAAGGCCGAAAAGCGCCGTCTTGTCCTCCTCGGTTAGCGGACTTGCGCTGTCCAGCACCAGCGCCCGCACGTCCGCCTCCGCGAGCGCTTTTTTGGCGCGCTCCACGCCGATGCGCTCCACCGCGTCGCCCGTCTCCCGAAGCCCGGCCGTATCCGTCAGCAGGACGCGCACCCCGCCGATCTGCACGGCCTCGGTCAGCGTATCCCGCGTCGTGCCGGGAATATCCGTCACAATCGCGCGCTCTCCGCCCAGCAGCGCGTTCAGCAGGCTGCTCTTGCCCGCGTTCGGCCTGCCGCAGAGCACCACGCGCAAGCCCTCGTCCTCGATGCGCCCCGCCCGCGCGTCGCAGGCCGCTTCCAGCTTCGCCGCAATCGTCTTGCAGGCCGCCGTCACCTCCCGCGCGGTCTGCGTCTCCTCCACCTCGTCCGGAAAGTCGATTGCCGCCGCCATGGCCGCCAGCAGAGACGTGATCTCCTCCCGCGCCGTCCGCACGAACGCGGAAACGCCGCCCTCCATCTGCCGCACGGCGCTGCGCATGGCGCGCTCGCTCCCCGCGCGGATCATCCGCATCACGCCCTCGGCCTGCGCCAGATCAATGCGCCCGTTCAGAAACGCCCGGTAGGTGAACTCGCCCGGCTCGGCCATCCGCGCGCCCGCCGCCATCAACAGTCTCAGGATCTTGCCGACCAGCGCTTGCGAGCCGTGGCAGTGAATCTCCGCCACGTCTTCCCGCGTGTAGCTGTGCGGCGCGCGCATCAGCACGGCCATCGCCTCGTCCGCAACGCCGCCATCCTCCATCACATAGCCGTAGGTCAGCACGCGGTTTTCCAGCGGTTTTCCGTTCTTCGCCCGGAATACGCGCGATATGATCCGCTGGCAGTCCGCCCCGCTCACGCGGACAATCGCCACGCCGCCCTCTCCCGCCGCCGTCGCCTGTGCCGCGATGGTATCCCGATTTTGAAACATGCGCCGTTCCTCCCTCTGTGTTTTCCAATCTGTTTTGATTATACCACGACCGTCCGCGGTTGAAAAGCGCGCAAACCGGCCGCCTTCCTTCATCGAACTTGCCGAAAAGCGCTCGTTTGGCGAACTTTTTCCCGGCTTCTCTTGATTTCGCACGAAAAACTGTGTAGAATAGAGGTTATAGCTTACGTCCCTTTGCGGACGGCTTGTTTTTCTTCACAACCAAAGGAGGTTCCGCATCCGATGCAAAATGTGCAGCGAATTGTTCTGGTGGACTTCGGCGCGCAGTATACCCAGCTGATTGCCCGCCGTGTGCGCGAAGCCAAGGTTTTCTGCGAGGTTGTTTCCTACCTGACGCCGCTTTCCGAAATCCTTGAAAAGAAGCCGGTGGGCATCATCCTCTCCGGCGGCCCCGCTTCCGTGCTCGACGCGGATGCGCCGCATATCGACCCGGCCATCTACGAGCAGGGCATCCCGGTTCTGGGCATCTGCTACGGCATGCAGCTGACGGCCCACACCCTCGGCGGCACCGTCGAGCGCGCCGCCCAGCGCGAATATGGCCGCGTCCCGGTGGATTTCGACGTCAACAGCCCGCTGTTTGCCGGCATGAAGGCGCAGTCCGTCGCGTGGATGAGCCACACCTTCCACGTCACCCATGCGCCGGAGGGCTTCACCTCCATCGCCCACAGCGAAAACTGCGCGTTCTGCGCGATGGCGAACCCCGAAAAGCGCATCTACGCGGTGCAGTTCCACCCGGAAGTCACGCACAGCGAAGAGGGGCAGAAGGTCATCGCCAACTTCCTGTATAACGTCTGCGGCTGCACGGGCGACTGGACGATGAGCACCTTCATCGACAACGCCATCGCCTCCATCCGCGAGCAGGTCGGCCCGAACGGCCGCGTGATGCTCGGTCTCTCCGGCGGCGTGGATTCCTCCGTCGCGGCGGCGCTGATCTCCCGCGCCATCGGCGAGCGCCTGACCTGCGTTTACGTCGATCACGGCTTCATGCGTAAAAACGAAACCGAATCCGTCCGCAAGGTCTTCACCACCCAGTTCCCGGTGAATCTGGTCATCGTGGACGCGCGCGACCGCTTCTTGACCAAGCTGGCGGGCGTTTCCGACCCGGAGACGAAGCGCAAGCTGATCGGCGGCGAGTTCGTCTACTGCTTCGCCGACGAGGCCAAGAAGCTCGAGGGCGTGGAATTCCTCGCGCAGGGCACGATCTACCCGGACGTGATCGAATCCGGCTCGGTCAAGGGCAGCGCGGTGATTAAGTCGCACCACAACGTCGGCGGTCTGCCGGCCGATGTGCGCGCGAAGTTCACCGGTGGTCTGGTGGAGCCGCTCCGCATGCTGTTCAAGGACGAGGTTCGCAAGGTCGGCGAGGAGCTGGGCATGCCGCACGACATGGTTTGGCGTCAGCCGTTCCCCGGCCCCGGTCTGGCAATCCGCATCATGGGCGACATCACGGCGGACAAGCTGGAAACCGTTCGCGAGAGCGACGCGATTCTGCGCGAGGAAGTCGCGCTGGCCGGTCTTGAGCGCGACGTCAACCAGTATTTCACCGTGCTGACCAACACCCGCACCGTCGGCGTGATGGGCGACGAGCGCACGCACGATTTCGTGCTGGCCATCCGCGCCGTGACGACCGACGACTTTATGACCGTCGATTGGGCGCGCCTGCCCTACGATCTGCTCGCCAAGGTCAGCGCGCGCATCGTCAACGAAGTGCCGCGCGTCAACCGCGTCGTGTACGATATCACCACTAAGCCGCCGGCAACGGTGGAGTGGGAATAAAACCACAAGCCCTGAAAGTCAAGCAATAGCTCGATTTTCAGGGCTTTTCTTTATTCTTTGAGTGCAAAATGAGTACATTTTAATTGCCACCATCAGATTTCACATCGTACTCTTCTCGTTTTTTTCTCGGGATTTCTCTGACGTTTACGCTTTTCTTCCAGCATTTCGGCAAATACAGGGCCATAATCTTCCGGATCGTAATCTCCATCCGTCTCGATGTCATAATCAAAGTCCATCGGGAGAACCAGCGGCTTCAGCTGCATCAGCATTTGTGTTTTTTCCATTTTCTGCTTTCTCTGCTGAATAACTTGCTCCTGTTCTTCTGACGGATGTTCTTTTCCTTCCCGAACAGCCTGTTCATACGCAGAAACAACGGCTTCATATTCAGAAAAGAAATTCATAATTCTAGGATCATTCGCCGTCAGCCAGCCCTGTTCCAGCGCAATTTTCGCATTTGGGGATTCCACATTAAAAAAGCGTGCAATACTCGGATTGACCTTCATTTTTGCCGTAGACGGCTCAATCTTTTGCTCTCCGTTCTTTTCTCCTTCAATTGTGATAATCCCAGAATGGAAAAGCATCATCAATAGACTTATCACTTCCGGAAAGCGTCCAACCGGAAAAACAACATCATAATCTCCACTGATTGCACTATAGGTCACATTAAGTGCTTTAGCTATGCGTTCGATCTGTTCCGGTTTGGGAACCATTTTTCCCGTTTCATATTTACGAATTGAAACGGGATGAATCCCCGTTTCTTCAGCCAGACGGTCTTGCGTCATCCCTCTATGCTTTCTACAGAACTTTATCCGTTCTCCAATATCCATGTTTCATCCTCCTCATAACGAGATCACTACATTTTTATTATAGCATTTTCTTTTCTTATTGACCATAGTGAATTTTATTGGACGGATTCTCATCTGTAGGAGTACTTTGGAATGGGGAGGCGTTCAAAAAAGCTGGAAGACGAGCTGTGGTTTTGTAGCGGCGGATGTGTGCCGGGAGCTGAAGCTTGGGAACAGTATCGATGTTAATTGGGTTCTTCTTTTCAGTTCACGACCGATATATTTTTCCTTCTTTTATTTTGTAGACTTCATCACAGGCTTTTGAGATATCTGTTGCACTATGACTCGCAAGCAAGATGCACTTTCCCTCTTTTTTCAGCTTTTGTAATAGCTGATGCACGTCCTCTACGCCGTCTTGATCCAGACCATTAAACGGTTCATCTAAAATCAGATAATCCGGATTTTCCATGATTGCCTGCGCAATTCCCAACCTTCCGCGCATCCCCAGTGAATATTGTCCAACAGGTTTAAGATTATCTGGGTCAAGTCCCATTTCCGTTATCACTTTTCGGATATGTTCGTCAGCAGCTTTTCCCGAAACTCTTGAAAGGATTTTCAGGTTGAAAAAAGCATTATAGCTCGGCAAAAAGCCTGGATTTTCAATAATGACGCCCATTTTATCTGGAAAATCAATATCTTTCCCGACTATGCAGCCATCAACCACAACCTTTCCCATTGTGGGTTTAGCAAATCCGGCAATGCACCTCATCAAAGTTGTTTTTCCGCTTCCGTTCACACCCACCAGCCCATAAATTTTCCCCATCTCTAATCTTAAATTGACATCATTCAAAACGGTTTGTTTTTTATAAATTTTCGTGAGATTCTGTATTTCAATCATGCCTTTTCCCCATTTCAATTCTTATTTGCTGCATAAATTGGCATTTCCATCCGTTTCGCCACAACAACCAGTACGCCAGCCAATGCCGCGTCAATCAGCATGTATCCACACACCATTTTGATATATGCGCTGCACTCCTGTTTAGGATGCGACACAACAATCAGTCGAAATAGCGCCCACATTTTAGGCAGAAAAAAGTCTGGCGTATCAACCATTAAGATGGTATCCAGCATCAAAACGACGCTATACAAAATAACGCCCTGCGGCCCGTATCCTAACAAGCCGCATAGCAGAATACTCCATGTCATGGTTAGCCAAAACAAGAAAATCGGTACAATCGCCAAAAGGCTTGTCTGAATCGGCGTTAGATTCTGGCGAATCCATGCCGAAACGTAGCTGAGTTCCGGCATTTCTCCTGCCGCTATTCGGACATTGTCACTCCATCCCTTGCCCTGAACAACAACGGGGATGAGCATCAATGCAGTCAACGCAATCAGCACTACAAGCATCAATACGACCAACAGCAGACAATACAACATCTGTGCTACAATCCAACGCACTCTTGTTGACCGTATCAATGTATATTGTTGAAAAGGGATTCTCCTCGGCAGTTCAGACACCATAATTAAAAATGTTACGCTGGTCAGATTAAAGCTGTTAAACCCTGTCATTAAAAACCATGCAATGCTTTCTTCCATGTTCATTGTGTAATTTTTACGCGCTAAACCTGTCGCATAACCACGAACCGTCAAGAAGCAGCAGCACACGATAAAAACCATCATCAACAGCGTTCTTGGCGTTCGCCAGAAAGCATCCAGATTTCCTTGAATCATCGCCGCCGTTGATGAAAAGATATTCCCTCTTTTCCGTTTATCCATTGCAGGCAATCTCCCTCAATTTTCTGATATACAAGAACACACTGACTCCCGCTAACACGGCATAAACAAGAAACGCCTTTCCTGCCAGAGCCCATGTTAAACTGTCGTTATAGAGTGAAGCCGGAAATGGAAACGTTCTTCCAAACACCGCATGTGGCAGCCCGCTCATCCACAAATAATATATACACGACGGAATAACCAGCACCATCAACTTGTCCCGCACATATACCGCAGTCGTGACACCTACGATTGCCCATATACCGCCCGAAAATGCAATCATCAGTGTCATCCAGATATAAATCGGGAGTCCACACAGGATATATTGCCACGAGTTATAAATACAGCCGTCCGCAAAATCAATGACCAGATAATCGTATATGTTCACGTCGCATGGTTTCGCAATGATATTCCACAAAACGGTCTGTGCCGCAAATGCGCCGCCGGCAACGATCGCGCCGCTTAAAAATGCTGCAATCAACTTACCTTTCGCATACTGAGCCACAGAGCTTTTGAAAATTCTCTGTTCAGCAAACAGCGTTCTGATTTCTTCTACTTGCAAAGGTGCAGCCGGAATACTGGCAAGGAACGGCATCAGCAGCATAATTCCGCCAAAGAAAATCCCGCCAATCGTAAGTTGGAGAGCCGATTCCCGATACGCAAAATCCCAGTCCCATATTTCAATCCATATAGGTATTGAATATCCATTAAAGCACAGTAGCATCACCAGCAATGCCAGATGAATTTTGCCATCACTGAAAATGAGCTTCATTTCTTTTTTCATACGCGGTCTTTTTCTCTCCTCCTTGAAATTTTTTGAGGTCTATGTTTATTGTACTGAATCCCACGTCACAATTTTCGGCACAACACGGCGTTTCGCACTTCTATCGTTGTAATCCATCAATTCACCCTTTTGAGCTTCAAAAACAACTTCCGCTCTTTCAATGCCATCATCCACAATCTCACCACCGGCGCCATACTTCGGTTCAAACTCCTTTTTAACATTCCGCGTATATCCACCCTTCACATACCAAACCGGAAGCAGCCAAAACACATCTTTCTCTTGTGGATCCAGATACGGAGCATAAGCAAGCTGTACCTTGTCAATGTTCCGCAGGTGTCCCGCTTCGATTTCTGTTTCAATCGCTTTTTTTGCATCTCCAAAGGAAAGAATCGGAACATCCTCATACGGAGTATCTACAACTTGAAGAAGAGTTGCCCACAGCTTAAAACTGTCTGCATCCCATATTGCTCCGCTTACGCCTGCCGCATCCGGCCATGCTTCCTTTCCTCGAGTGTCATAACATTCTCGGCACGATTGATATTGAACGCCTGCAAATTTCTGATACAGTTCAATGCAATATTCTCCCGTTTTGCTGATAGGCTGAGTATACACCCGCTCTCCATTAATTTTTTTATACTTCCAGACACGGTCATACACCGTTATAGGCCCCAAAACAAAATCATCTTTTCCATAGCCCGTTAAGCCTTTTAACTTGTTTTCAAGCATTTCAATCGCTTGCTGCGCGGTTAAAGGGTGATCTTCCGCTTGAATCTGGGGAATTTCACCGTCTGCAAAGTAATATCTATTCTTGTAATCCTCATTGTTTCCCAGAATTTCCGGTTCTCCATCCTTCGATATGACATAAAGCTGCCCGACTTCATTGTAAACAACCTCAGAATACGGCAGCAGCTTTAAGCCATTTACAGGCACGGCACCCGTTACCCGAATAACCGGAAGTTTTTCTACATCCGGCACATCAATTTGAGCATCAATCTGAATGGTTCTCCACTTTGTTTCATAGCTTTCCGTCCATCTTTCCGGCGTGTTTTTCTGAACTTCTTTGATGGATTGCCATTCAGCTTTCGCTGTTCCTCTGTTCACCCCAAATAGTACAACCAGTGCAAGAGCCGCCATCGTCCATGTGCGCTTTTTCATCGTATTCTCCTCTCTATTGCAAAAGGGAGCGAATACCGCTCAGCATTCGCTCCCTTTGTCAATCTGTTCAGTTCACCTTGAAATAGCCAGAAATGACAAATTCTTCGAGGCCTTCATAAGTGTTACAAATCTTCATCAAAACGAATTTCGCTCAGCTCTGCATTTTTCGCATATGTTTTCAAAAATCGTTGAGCCTGCTCATAAACCTGAGTATGACTCGATATCACATAGCACCTCATTTCAGGCTGTGAAAGTCTAAAAACTTGTTCTCCGAACTTGAGAGCGATAACCGAATTCGAGATTTCTTTTTCCTCACTTTTAGTTGTCTCTAAAATAACCTCTTTGAATAAAGCCGTTTCTTTATCTGCGCTTACATACTCAGAAATTCTACTCCACAATTCGCTTCCGTCTTTCTGTAAAAACAACGGTGAATTAGGAAACCTGCTTGAGTTTTCCAGCACATACAGATTGGTTCCATGTTCGTCATTATAATCTGACACTTTATCAGCTATTTCAAGAAGTATATCCCAGCTCAACTCTTTTTCGGGGACAGATAATCCCATTTTCTTCCATAGTTCCAGATGCTGCACCTTAAATTCCGTCCTGTAATTTTTGATTGCACACCCGTACACATCATTTCCAAACTTTACGGTGCTGGACACATCATCAATCTCTATCGGAAGTATGTCTCCATTCTCCGCCGCTTTCTGCATTTGTTTATACGTCATAATCTGAATATCTGCTGGTTCATTCTGTACAGAGTACTTTATTTCATCTCCATTTTGAACGTATTCTTCTATCGTACACCGCATTCGTTCGGATTCTGCCGTATATTCGATTACAAGTTCTTTCTGCGCCAATGCACAGTTGCATATCAACAGTAAAATCCAAAATGCCATTATTGGTACACGAACAAATACCGTGGTTTCTTTTTTCATGGGGGTTTTCTCCTTTTTTCTATCTACCTATATAGACATATCTCCCTGCCATTTTATCTCCATTTTTTGAAAAAAATTTATTTTATCCGTGTAACGCTTTTTGCTACTTTCAAAGCGTCTTCTTCCACCTCTCCGTCAAAAACTACTGAGAGGATTCTATTTTGTTCATTCCATGAAACAATCGTTAAGTCTGCTTTTACCGAAACCAAAGCAGTATTTCCATGAATCTCCGTATAATATACTTGCGCGTTTTCCGTATCAATATTTGATTCCGCATCTTCCGTCATTTCTTCAAAAGTCAAATATTCATTATTCTTATTTTCGAAGCTGATTAAGAATATTTGCTCTGACAAGTTCTCTACGTTTATAACCTCGAACCCATCTGGAATATACGTGGGATAGTACATTCCTTCCCATCCATTAGGAACATCAAAGGCTTTTTGCTCATCTTCTCGCAGCCCAATCGCGGTATATTGCCCATGATCTTCTGCGAACATCGAAAACACGTGCACTCGAAAGGTTTCACTCGACGCAAACGCAGTCGTAAGCCCGATGCACAGAATTCCCAAAGCGGCTACCGCGAAGCGCATCGTTCTAGGCGCTACTGTAAAAAACTGCTTTTTCAGACTGATCCACCGCAAACGACGCATCATTTTCTCCATGCGCTTTTCTCTGTTTGCTTCCAGAAACTCCAAATAACGTTGATCATCTGGTGAACATTCCAACAGTGAATCAGCTTCTTCATCCCGTATCTCTCTCATTGCTTTTGAAATCAAGACTTTCTGATATTCGGCTCTCAGCTTTTGATCGTCCTGATACTCCGATTTATTCATTTTTTTCAATTCAGCTCCACCTCTTCAAGTATCCTTCTCAGGCGCTTATATGTCCTTTCCAAAATTCCGCCAATATTCTGGGGCTTCACCCCGATCTGCTGTGCGATTTGCTTATATGTCAGTTCTTCATCAAAACGCATCGACAATATCCACTGTTCTTTTTCAGAAAGTTTTTGAATGGCTTTTTTCAAGCGCCGTTTTTCTGCTGCAATAATGATTTGTTCCTCAATCGGCATCTCATTTGCCGCCAGTTCTTGTGTGCATTCTTCATCTACGGTAAATGAATACTGGTTTATCCTTTTCATTCGTCTTAAACGATTGATCGAAGCATGTTCAACAGTTATAATGATATATCTTCTCAAGCTCATATCGGAAAGCTGTCTAAGTGTCGATATGCGTTTCATAAGCATCAGACACGCATCACTTACAGCATCTAACGATTCTTCCTCATTTCTCAAAACGGTCAACGCCTTCTTGAACATCATCAATTCATAGTCAATATATAACTGTTGAAAAAACGCCCGATCATCTTCACTGTGCATTGTCCAAACTACGGTGTAAAATGCTAGCATTTGTGCTTGATTCACCCCCTGAATACATTTTTTCTTTCTAATTGAGACTCTTATTGGGTTCATCGACAGTTCCAAGTTACAGCAAAAGATGCGGGTTGGCAAGTCCTTCTCGCGTTCATTTCAGCAATTATCGCATAATGAACCTAAAAAGCTGTTGCAGCCCGCCATATAACGCTTCGACAAAATTTGGTCTCGGGCTGGCATCCTCACATTTCAGGAATGTGATTTTCTGTGCGTCGGGATTCTCTGCAATGATCTCAGCGACGATGTTATCCGGTATTCCCGAAGCCTCGCTATGAATGGTGACCTTCGGTTCTCCACGCGCCCCAGCGCAGAAACAGATGAGCATTGCGCACGCGGCAAACGCGGCCATACGTATTTTCATAAACGTCTCCTTTCCTCCAGAAGAATCTATTTCTTGTTCTTCCTGTTTCTCTATTGATATAGACGCTTAAGCCTTCCGTTTTATCTCGTTTTTTTCATATAAATTTTCTGTTTTTCTGTTTTCCGTGCTTTTTATGTGGTATAGTAGAAATATCATTCATACATGAGGAGTCGATATTGATGAAAGCCGTTATCTATGCCCGCTATTCTTCCGACAACCAGCGTGAGGAATCCATCGAAGGACAAATCCGCGAGTGTACGGCTTTCGCGGAGAAGAACGACATCACGGTTTTGAAGCACTACATCGACTGCGCTTATTCCGCGCGGACAGACCATCGTCCCGCGTTTCAGGAGATGATTAAGGACAGCGACAAGCACCTGTTCGATATGGTCATCGTCTGGAAACTCGACCGCTTTTCCCGCGACCGTTACGACAGCGCCCGATATAAGGTGCTGCTCAAGAAGAACAACGTCCGTGTCGTTTCCGCAACCGAGGTGATTTCTTCCGGCGCAGACGGCATCCTACTGGAATCCGTCCTGGAGGGCTTTGCAGAGTATTATTCCGCCGATCTCGCCGAGAAGGTGACGCGCGGGCTGACGGAAAACGCGCTCAAAGGCAAATGCAACGGCGGTACACGTCCAATTGGTTATGTCGTTGATGATGAACAGCACTTCCAGATCGACCCCTTAACAGGACCGTTTGTGTTGGAAGCCTTCAAACGCTATGACGATGGCGCCACAATGAAAGAAGTGGTGGAGTTTTTCAAGGAAAAAGGCATCAAAAACTCACTGGGACGGGATATGAATTTGAATAGTGTCCAGCGGATGCTTTCCAATCGTCGATATATGGGCGAATACACCTTCCGAGATATCGTTGTTCCCGATGGTATTCCCGCCATTGTTCCGAAAGAGCTGTTCGACCGAGTACAGGAAAAGATGGCAAAAAATAAGAAAGCCCCTGCCCGACATAAGGCAGAGGATGATTATCTGCTGACAACAAAGCTGTTCTGCGGATATTGCGGAGCGTATCTTTGCGGCGAAAGCGGAACAAGCCGGACGGGAGTTGTTCATCACTATTACAAGTGTGTATCCGTCAAGAAAAAGCGCACCGATTGCCATAAAAAGCCCGTCCGCAAGGAGTGGCTGGAAGATATGGTCGTCAACGCAACCATGAAGATGCTGATGAGTGACGCGACCATCGACGCGATTGTTTCCGCGCTGATGACCTTGCAGGATGAAGAAAACGTCAATCTTCCGCTGTACGAGAAGCAGCTGCGAGAAACAAAGACCGCCATTGACAATCTGCTGAACGCCATTCAGCAGGGACTTCTGACCCGTTCGACCAAAGAACGGCTGGATGCTTTGGAAGCCGCACAGGATGAATTGGAGAACAAGATCGCCTGCGAGAAACTGGCAAAGCCGAGAATTACCGAAGAACAGCTTCGTTTCTTCCTCGAAAAGTTCCGAAAGATGGACGTTGCGAATCAGGCACAGCGCAAGATGCTGATCGACACATTTGTTAACGCCATCTTCCTGTATGACGATAAAGTTGTTTTGACGTACAACTTCCACGAAGGAACGGAAACGATCTCTTTTGAAGAACTTCAAAAAGTTACAGAAGCAGGCGCTTCTGGTTCGGATTTGGTTTCATCTACTGCACCAACGAAAAGAAGCTCGGCAAAAGCGCTGAGCTTCTTTTTTGTAAACTGGGAGTTTTTTGCATTTCAAATAATCAAGTCCAAAAATTTGCGTGAAATCAACGCAGTTCCTCACTGCCTCTCGGGTAAGGTTTCTTTTCATCCGTCAATCCAGCTAGATAATCCATGCTTGTTTCCAGCGCCACAGCAATGCGCTTGCACTGCTCGAAGGTATAATGCCGAGAGCCGACCTCTATCTTGGAATAATCGCTTTGGTCAATGCCGGTCAGCATTTGCATCTTAACCTGTGTATAGCCGCGCTCTTTGCGAAGCTCTCTTAAACGTGTCATCTTATCACCCAAATGTATTATGTCAACTTGACCTATTGATATTAGGGTGAAATTGACCTACAATAGATTCGGTAAAGTGAAAAACACATGAAGGTATTGATAAAAAAGCGGAGGAACACAAAATGAAGAAACGATGGTTAGGTTGGCTGACGGCGCTGCTATGCTTTGTGGGTACTACAGCGTCGGCCGCATGTACGCATGAAAACGCAGTGCGGGTTCCCGCCTCATCCTACAACGCCAGCTACGAAAACACCGGAGACGTTCGCTTTCATAAAGCGAGGAAACGAACCCGCACCGAGTTGTTCTGCCCGGATTGCCTGAAAACATGGGATTCTCAGGAAAACGAACCAACAGAAGCGTTAGAACGGCATAGCTTTAAAATCGAAAACGGCGGCTATATTTGCAAGAAATGCGGCTTTTTTACCAATGCGATTGCATGTAAACACGAGCACACCGAAAAACAAACCGATTATGGGCACATTGTTACGGAATATGTCGATACAACCCACCATGCCCTATACAAAGCAGACCTCTATGAAAGTATCTATTGCAACGACTGCCGTTACACACTATCCAGCAAATTGGTTAGGGCAGGCAAAGATCCCCTCCCTCGTCTGGAAAAGCACACTTTTGATCACGGCGTTTGCAGTTGCGGATACGCAAATCCCTGTAAGCACCAGCATGTAGAAACCACTGATATATGCATCGACGACGTGCGTTACATGCGTCAACTCGATGAAAAGCATCATATCAAGCTGTATAGAGTTCAAAATGCCAAATTCTGCGCGGACTGCGGAGAGATCCTCTCGCAAACGGACGTCGTTTCTCTGTCGCGCCAATACCAGCCGCATTCTTTTGATGCCGACGGATTGTGCCACAGCTGCGGATATACGAACCGCTGTCATCATAAGCAAACCAAGCACATTCGGGAGTTCGTAAGTTCTGACCCTCTATTTCTGGCCACAGCTCTGGATGACGTTCACCATGAAATAACCTCTGCCATCGCTGATGTAATCGTCTGCGCAGATTGCGGACAAATTCTAACAGATAACGGCGACCACAACATTCATGTGATCAGCTTTCACGATCACAAAGATCACTGCTCGCTCTGCGGATGGACAACGCCCGCCCATGTCTGCACATGGGCACCTATTCAGGGCGAAAACAATCGGCGAATCATCTATTCCGCTTCCCCCGTCGATGGTCTGACGCATCGGATCGTTTTCAAGCAGAATAACGAGCAATGTTCCGGATGCGGAATTTACAGGTTTAATGATGCGGCTTCTACTCAGGAAGTCGTCGAAAATCACCATTTTACAAGACTTGGTCGTTGCGAGGATTGCGGCTATGTAAATTCATGCACGCACCCGCAAACTCGTCAGGCTGACGAGTATTTGTACAGGCACGATTACGAGGCGCAAAGCGCACAGCAGCGAATGGTTCGCACTTTGCCGCAGGATTACCACTCCTTCCACGCCGTTCACCAATCGACCACCTATTGCGCGCTTTGCGAACAGACGCTCGAAATCACAACGCTACCGGATGTGGAATGCGCTGAAGCGCACACCTTTGACGACAACCGACATTCGATTTGCAGTCTGTGCGGCTATGAACAAGAACCCTCAACGCCCCAGCCGACCGAGTCCTCCAAACAAACGCCTTCACCCGAACAGCTTCTGCCCAAGACGGGCGACGCGAGTCTGTCGCCCGGCCGCCTGCTTCTGGCTCTGGCCTTTTCTGCTGGCGGAGTCGCGCTGTTTTTCAGGCGCAGACGGGGATGAATAAAAGCCTCAGCGTCCGTCCCCTCCCCGAAATTCTCCGGATACAGGTTGACGCTTTTTTGAATTGCTGATATACTGACTGTACAAAAGAACAGATGTTTATTTTGCAAAAGGAGACGACAGCGATGGCTATATCGAAAAACCCCTTCGGCGTTACGCCGGACGGGCATGACGTCACGCAATTCACCCTGACCAACGCGCGCGGCGCGTCTGTGCGCGTCATCAACTACGGCGCAATTCTCACCAACATCTTCGTGCCGGATCGCAACGGCGTGCTGAATGACGTCGCGCTGGGCTTTGACAATCTGGAAGGCTATCTCGCCGATCACGGCAGCATGGGCGACACGGTTGGCCGCTATGGCAATCGCATCGCGCAGGCTCGCTTCACCATCGACGGCGTGACGTATCAGCTGGATCGAAACAACGGTGAAAACCATCTCCATGGCGTTCTGAGCAAACAGCTTTGGGCAGCCGACCCGGTTGAAACCGCAAACGGCGACTTTCTCCGCCTGCATTACGTCAGCCCGGACGGCGAAGACCGTTTCCCCGGCACGCTGGACGTCACCGTGACATACGGTTGGGATGACGACTGCAACCTCTCCATCCGCTACGAGGCGACAACCGACAAGGCCACGCACTGCAACATGACCAACCACACCTATTTCAACCTCGCGGGCTGCGCCAACGGCTCCATCCGTGATCACATTCTCACCGTCGATGCGGACGCGATCACGCCAGTCAGCGACAAGGCGCTCATTCCGACGGGCGGATATATGCCCGTGGCGGGTACGCCGTTTGATATGCGCAGCGGCCTGCGGCTGGGCGACGGCCTCGACGCCGCAAGTACCTGCCCGCAGATGGCCTACGCGGGCGGCTACGACCACAATTTCGTCCTCCGCAAGGGCGAAGCGATGGGGCGCGCCGCAAAGCTGTATGACCCGAAGAGCGGCCGCGTGATGGAAACGCTGACCGATCAGCCCGGCGTTCAGGTCTATTCCGCCTGTGCGACCGACATTCCCGGCGGCAAGGGCGGCACGCATTACGGCAAATACTGCGCGGTCTGCCTCGAAACCCAGCACTTTCCAGATTCGCCGAACCAGCCGCAGTTTATCGGCACAACGCTCCTGCGCCCCGGCGAAAAATACGACACGACGACCATTTACGCCTTCCGCACCGAATGATCCTCTTACACGCTCCTCAAGCGCCCGATTTTTTGTCGGGCGCTAACTTATTGGCATAAGCTGCATTGGCTTGAATAGCAAAACCAAGAAAGTCAGCGATTCTTTCATTTCAATAGGAAGGGCTATTCCCCCCTTCGGGGGAGAATAGCTTTTTTCTACCGTCTGGCGTCCGATTTTTTGTCGGGCGCTTTTATTTACATACAAGGCGCGCGCCTCTCCTTCGCCGCCCGCACGGCGCAGGCCAGCTTTCCCGGTTTGACCGGCTTGCCCAGATAGCCGTCCATACCCGCTTCGAAAATCCGTTCGCGCACATCGTCAAACGAATTGGCCGTCATCGCAATGATCGGGATGCTCTCCGCGTCCTCCCGTCCGCTGGCGCGAATGGCGTGCGCCGCCTCGCAGCCGTCCATCACCGGCATCTGCATATCCATCAAAATCACGTCGTAAGTTCCGGCTGCCGCCGCTTCGAACCGCCGTAGCGCCTGCAAGCCGTCCGCCACCCGGTCGCAGGCAGCGCCCTCGTCCGTCAGCAGCTTCTGGATAATTTCCGCGTTCATTTCTCCGTCCTCCGCCAGCAGCACACGAACGCCATCCAGCTGTTTTGTGCCGCCCGCCGCCTGTTGCGCGCAGTCGCCCAAATCGACGGGTTTTCGCTCCTCCCGGCTGTCCTCCAGCACCGCCATCACCTTCTGAACCTGCGCCTGAATCTGCCGGGCAAACCGTTTCATGTCCTCGCCGTCTTTCGTCATGTTCATCAGCGTGGTCAGCCCAAGCACGGCGTCGAGCGGCGTTCGGATTCCCCGGCTGACGCTGCGGATCAGGCGGCTTCTTTTTTCCTGTTCGCTCGTCCCCTGTTCGCGCAGGTTTTCCGCCTGCCGAACGGATTCACGAAGCGCCGCGTTGACGGTTTTCAGCTCACGGTTCGCCTTTTCCTGCGCCAGCTCGCCTTGCCGTGCGTCCGCCGCCTTGCGATTCGCGTCGATCATCCTGCGGATGCTCACGTCGAGCAGCGCGGCCACCGCCGCCAGCATCGCCCCGATGAGCACGGCGATGCGCGCAATGAGCGCCGTGTAATCCACCATCACGTTCTGCACCAGCGCGCAGGCCGACTCGCAAACCACCATATACGGCGTATCCCCGATGGGTCGATAGGCCAGATAGACGCGCTCCTTTTTCGCTTCGAGCGTCCTGCATCCGGCTTGTCCCGCGCGGATATCCGCCTGAGCCGACGCTTTCTCCGCCCCGGCATAGCGCAGAAAAATATCGCTTTGATCCCACACGTCGTCCGCGACATAGACCGCGCGCCCGTCTCGTCTTATGATACAGACGTTCGCCTGCCCGCCATAGGCGCAAAAGGACAGCGCGCCGTTGACGCTGCCCGGCGTATACGCCAGCGCAATCGCGTCATATGGCTCGCCCTGCACGAAAAATGGCTCGATTGGCTTCACGACAAAAAAGACTTCCTCACCGTTCCAGCATCGATAGCCAGAGACCGTCTTTCCCGCCGTCAGCCTGCCGCTGTTTTCCCTGTCCATCTTCTGCCATCCGGTTCGCCCGCTCACGCTGACATAGTGCCCATCCGCCGTCACAAAAAGAACGTCCCGAACGCTTTTCCCGTTCAGCGCCGACAGAAAACGGCCGTCCGCGGCCAAGTCAATCTCCCGACGCCGTTGTGAAAAGAGATAGCGCTCCATCGTCTCCGTCAGCTCATCCGATGTGTTCAGCCGCATGGCATACGGCTTTTCAAGCTGCTCCATGACGACCTCCATATCCCGCTTGCAGCTTTCCTCGATGGATTCCCGCGCCGCGCGCAGGGCGCAAACCAGACAGATGCCCATGCCCAGAAACATCATCGCGCAGGCCGCCGTCGTCATCCACATCAGGCGTTTGGTTTTTCCTTTGTTTTTCATGGCCGATCGACGCTCCCCTTTTGCTTTTCCGCCCTTTTTTGATGGATTGACCCATTTTGATGTTTTATTCTATGTTTCATGTCCGCGTGATATGATATAATAAGTGTGAATTTTTGAAGGAGGCAACGTTTATGTGTACAGCCGTATCCCTGCTTTCCGGCGACTTTTATTTCGGCCGCAATCTGGATTATGAATTTTCCTATGGCGACGAGGTGACCGTCACCCCGCGCGGCTACACATTCCCCATGCGTGGGCATGCGCCCCTGCGCACCCGTTACGCCATCATCGGCATGGCCTATGTGCAGGGCGATTATCCGCTCTATTACGACGCGATTAACGAAAAGGGGCTGGGCGTTGCCGGGCTCAACTTCGTCGGCAACGCGGTATATTTCCCCGCTCAGGCGGAGCGCGACAACGTGACCCAGTTCGAGCTGATCCCGTGGCTGCTCGGCCAATGCGCCACGCTCTGCGAGGCGCGCGAGCTGCTTGGCCGCATCAATCTGCTCAACGAGCCGTTCAGCCCCGAGCTGCCGCTGGCGCAGCTTCACTGGCTCATCGCGGATCAGACCGGCTCCATCACCGTCGAATCCACGGCGGACGGCCTGCACGTCTACGACAACCCGGTCGGCGTGCTGACGAACAACCCGCCGTTCCCGATGCAGCTTTTCCAGCTCAACAACTACATGGCGCTCTCGCCGGAATCCCCGAAGAACACGTTCGCCCCGGATGCGCCGCTGACGACGTACAGCCGCGGTATGGGCGCGATCGGGCTTCCGGGCGACCTGTCCAGTCAATCCCGTTTCGTCCGCGTCGCCTTCACACGCGCACACTCCCTGTGCAAGCCGACGGAGGAAAGCCGCGTCAACCAGTTCTTCCACATTCTCACCTCTGTGGAACAGCAGCGCGGCTGCTGCTCGCTGGGCGACGGCAAATACGAAATCACGCTGTATTCAAGCTGCTGCAACGCCACCCGAGGCATCTATTACTACACCACCTACGACAACCGGCAGATCACGGCCGTGGACATGCACAACGAGAATCTCGACGGCGACGCGCTGATCCGCTATCCGCTGCTTCAAAGCTCCGCCTTCTTAAAGCAGAATTGACCGTCTTTCCCCTGCCCGACTCATGCCGTCGGGCTTTTTTCTTTCTCTGCCTTTTCTGCGCCGTTTGGGTTGTCCCGCCCGAACAGTTACACCACGTCTTCCCGTTTTCAAAATCATTCGTAACTTTTTTATTCGGCCATCGCGGCGATTCGCCTTATTTCTCAAGGCCAGACTGCAGAAAAAATTCGTTTCCGCTTGCATTCGCAGATGGTCTGTTCTATAATGGAAAAGTAAGACATTCGATCCAAGTATGTTCATCCCCCCCCCGGAGTCCGGCTTCACGCTGCGGCTCTGACGGGGGCTTTAAATCGAGGTGACCTCTTCTTCATGATCCCTGAGAAACAGAAAATCCTGATTGTTGACGATTCCGAAATGAACCGTGCGATTCTGACCGGCATTTTGGATGACGGCTACGATTTTCTGGAGGCGGAAAACGGGCTTCAGGCCGTTGATATCTTACGCGCCCACCGCGATATCAGTCTTGTCCTGCTGGATATCGTCATGCCCGAGCTGGACGGTTTCGGCGTGCTGTCCGTCATGAACGAGCAGCGCTGGATCGACCAAACCCCGGTCATCATGATCTCGGCGGAAAGCGACTCCATGCTCGTTGAGCGCGCCTATCAGCTCGGCGCGACGGATTACATCAGCCGCCCGTTCGATAAATCGGCCGTTCGCCGCCGCGTCATCAACACGCTGATGCTCTACGGCAAGCAGAAGCACCTGATGCGCATGATTACCGAACAGGTTTACAGGCGCGAAAAGAGCAACCGCCTGATGACCGGCATCCTCAGCCATATCGTCGAATTTCGCAACGCCGAAAGCGGGCTGCATGTGCAGCACGTCCAAACCGTCTCGGAGCTTCTGCTGCGCCAGCTTGCGCGCAAGACGGATCGTTACGCCCTGACGGAGGATGATATCGCGCTCATCAGCACCGCTTCCGCCCTGCACGACATCGGCAAAATCAGCATTCCGGATTCCATCC
>ERZ772883.1262-NODE-1262-length-20320-cov-3.519615_pt1 | contig 20320 bp, 27 predicted proteins | sample MGYA00580575_ERZ772883 | MGnify/ENA primary metagenome ERZ772883 (study PRJEB29015, sample SAMEA2737666) | human gut metagenome | biome: human gut; feature: human-associated habitat; material: faeces | place: China | collected 2012 ...
ATCTTGGCTCAAACAAACACCTAAGGACTACAGGCCTTAAGTGAAACAAAAAATAAAAAACTTTTTCATAAATTATTATTGACAATCAAAAAAAAATATACTACAATTTAGACATATTAATTAAACAGCGACTAATACTAAGTAATTATTTTACTTACCATATAGAGAGTTAATGTTAGGTGGAAATTAACAAAGTAAAATAACGAAATTACATATTAAGAGTTTAATCGGTAAATACCGTTATCATACTAAGGCAATAATCATATTGTAAATAAAGGTGGTACCACGACTAGCTCGTCCTTTTGTGGTGTCACCTTTTTTATATAAAGAAGGAGGAATATTATGAAATTATATGATGACTTAGTCTGGAGAGGACTAATAAAAGACGTAGCAGGAGATAATCTTGAAGAAGTATTAAATGGAGAGCCTATAACATTTTATTGGGGTACAGATCCGACCGCTGATAGCTTACATATCGGTCACTATTCTTCTTTAGTAACCGCTAAAAGATTAGCCAAATATGGCCACCATCCAATACTATTATGTGGTGGCGCAACAGGAAGAATTGGTGATCCAAGACCGACCGCAGAAAGAGAAATACTATCTTATGAAACAGTAGATAAAAATATCAAATGTATCAAAAATCAAATAGATAGATTATTCGAAGGCAAAGCCGAGCTAGTAGATAACTATTCTTGGACAAAAGATTATACATTCCTAGAATTCTTAAGAGATATCGGAAAATACATAAATATAAATTATATGTTAAACAAAGATATTATTCAAAGAAGACTAGAAAGCGGTATCACTTATGCTGAGTTTTCTTATATGTTACTTCAAGGATATGACTTTATGCATCTATATGAAACCAAAAACTGTATCATGCAAGTTGAGGGTTCGGATCAGTGGGGAAACATAACTACCGGTATCGAATTAATAAGAAAAAAATTGGGTAAAGAAGCCTATGGCTTTACAATGCCTCTTATCTTAGATGCTACAGGACATAAATTTGGAAAATCTGAAGGTAATGCCCTATGGTTAGATAAAGAAAAAACATCTCCTTATGAAATATATCAGTATCTAATAAATGCTGATGACTCCAAAGTGTTAGAATACTTAAAAGTATTCACTTTCCTAACCAAAGAAGAAATCGAAGATATCATGAAGAGACATGAAGAAAAACCAGAACTTAGATTAGCCCAAAAAACATTAGCCTACGAAGTAGTAAAAGATATTCATAGTAAAGAAGATGCTGATACCGCTATCAAAATATCAGAATCACTATTCACAGGCAATATCAAAGAATTAACAGATAGTGAAATAGAATTAGCCTTCAAGGGAGTACCAATATATAATGTAGATGAAGATATAATCCTAAACATATTAGTAAATAATAGTATTGCTTCATCAAGAAGAGAAGCAAGAGAATTTCTATCAAATAATGCTATATTATTAGATGGTGATATAATAAATGATGAAAATCATATGATAACAAATACCAGAAAGTATCACATAATAAGAAAAGGTAAGAAAAAATATTATCTAATAAAAATGAACTAAGCAATAATCTTAGTTCTTTTCTTTATATTTTCATCCACATTAAAGTAGTTTCTTACCCATTCATTAGTTAAACCATATAGATATTCATAAACTGTAATATTAGTTCCATTTATATTAACAATTTCATTAAAATCATAATTCAAAATAAGACTTTTGTCATCAAATAAAATAATAATACCAAGTTTGTCATTATCTTCATCAGTATCCATAACATCTATATTTTCGTACATATATAAATTATTTAATAAATTAGTAATAACATTAAATTCAATTATCCTAGTTCCTTTTGATAAAAAATAACCCGCTATCAAAGAAGACATAGTAACATCTTGAAAATCTTTCATATATGCTTTTTTCACCTCGGAAGATAATTATAACTTAAATATTCATAAAAGTCAAAATAAATATTCTTTTTTTCTTTAATATCTGCTATAATATATGACAAAGGAGGAAAATATGGAACATATTTTAGACGACATTATTTTTGATAATAACCCCGTAGTAGTAGGAGTATCTTCAGGACCAGACTCTATGTGTTTATTAAATCTATTAGAACAAATAACAAATAAACTAGTAGTATGTCATATAAACCATAATGTCAGAAAAGAAAGTACTACTGAAGAAGAATATCTAAAAGATTACTGCCAAAAACATAATTTAATCTTTGAAAGTATGAAAATAACAGAATATAAAGAAACAAACTTCGAAAATGAAGCCAGAAAAAAAAGATATAACTTCTATGAAGAAATATTATCCAAATATCATTCTACTAAACTATTCCTTGCTCATCATGGCGATGATCAAATAGAAACAATATTAATGAAAATAGTTCGTGGTTCCAACCTTGAAGGATATGCTGGTATTAAAGAAATAAGCAAAGTAAAAAACTATCAAATAATAAGACCACTACTAAAAGTAACAAAGGAAGATATTATAAATTACAATAAATCACATAATATCACATATTATATTGATAGTTCTAACACAAATACAGATTATACTAGAAATAGATATCGCCAAAAAATTCTTCCTTTATTAAAAGAAGAAGACAAAGATGTCCACAAAAAATTCTTAAAATACTCTAATACACTATTAGAATACGATAATTATATAAAATCATTAGTAAAAAAGAATATTACTAGTATTTATAAAGATAATATAGATGAATTGTTAAAGTTAGACAGTTTTCTAATAAAAAACACTTTATACTATATATTAAATGATATCTATTCAAATGAAAGTAACATAGTAACAGAAAAACATATAAATAGTATTATCCAATTAATAAATAACAACAAGCCAAATCTAAATATAAACTTACCAAATAATAAAATAATAGTAAAAGAATATAATAAATTACTAATAAAAGAAAACACATCAAAAAAAAGCAATTATAAAATAGAGTTAACTAATAATTTAATTATCGATAATTTAGAATTCAATATAATAGATAATACCGAAAACGATAGCAATTATATATGTAGAATAGATAAAAGTACAATAGCACTACCCTTATATTTTAGAAATAGAATAGATGGAGACTATATAATATTAAAAGGAAGTAATAATAAAAAGAAAATAAAAGAAATAATGATAGAAAATAAACTTCCAATATCACAAAGAATAACTTATCCAATATTAATAGATAGTAATAACAACATAATCTGGATACCAGGTATTAAAAAAAGTAAATTTTGTTCTAAAAAAAATGAAAAGTATGATATAATAATAGAGTGCAAAGAAAGAGAGGAAAATTATGAATAAAAAAAGTATAAAGAAAAGTTTAGCACCTTATGCATTTTTATTAATATTCATTATAGGATGCCTAATAATATTCAAAATGTTCAATGTAAAAGTAAATGAACTATCTTATGATGAATTCATGAAAGACTTAAACGGAGGTAAAGTAACAGAATTAACTATAACCCCTAAAGTTCGTACTGAAACATATATGCTTGAAGGAAAATTATCTGATTATGCAGAAAATGAAAGTTTTATACTTTACTTACCGCAATCAGAAGAATTCATTTCAAAAATAACAGCCGCTAAAGAAGGAACAAGTAATTTTGAATTAAAAATCAATACAGATGCCGAAGCATCATCTTGGCTTGCTGTTTTAGTAGATGTTGTTCCAATAGTTATTCTAGCAGGCGTTACAATTTGGATATTCACAAGACAACTTGGTGGCGGAAGTAAATCTATGGACTTTGGAAAATCAAGAGCAAAACTTGTTGAGGAAAGTCGAGCAACCTTCAAAGATGTTGCAGGTTTAACAGAAGAAAAAGAAGAAGTACAAGAATTAATAGACTTTTTAAAAAATCCAAAAAAATTTACTAGTATGGGTGCTAGAATACCAAAAGGAGTTCTATTAGTAGGCCCCCCAGGAACAGGTAAAACCCTACTAGCTCGTGCTGTAGCAGGAGAAGCAAAAGTACCGTTCTATTATATAAGTGGTTCAGACTTCGTAGAATTATTCGTAGGTATTGGTGCATCAAGAGTAAGAGATATGTTTAAACAAGCAAAAATGAATGCCCCATGTCTAATATTTATCGATGAAATAGATGCCGTAGGTAGACAAAGAGGAACAGGCCTAGGTGGAGGTCATGATGAAAGAGAACAAACACTAAACCAATTATTAACAGAAATGGATGGTTTTGGTGCCAATGAAGGAATAATCATAATAGCCGCTACCAATAGACCAGATGTATTAGACCCAGCTCTATTAAGACCAGGAAGATTTGATAGACAAGTAACAGTAAGTTTACCAGATAAAAATGCCAGAATAGAAATATTAAAAGTACATGCTAAAAACAAAGTATTAGCCAAAAATATAACACTAGAATATCTTGCTAAAAGAACTCCAGGATTCTCAGGAGCAGACCTAGAAAACTTACTTAACGAAGCCGCTCTACTAGCAGTTAGAAGAAGCAAAAAAGAAATAACAATGGCTGAAATAGATGAAGCAACAGACAGAGTATTAATGGGACCTGCTAAAGTAACAAAGAAATATACCGATAAAGAAAAGAAATTAGTTGCTTTTCACGAAGCAGGACATGCTGTAATGGGATTAAAACTAGATGGTGCCAATGAAGTACAAAAAATAACTATAATTCCAAGAGGACATGCTGGTGGTTATACAATGATGACTCCTAAAGAAGAATCATTCAACTATACAAAGAACGAATTACTAGAATCAATATGTGGTTTACTTGGAGGAAGAGTTGCTGAAGAAGTAACATTTGGAGAAATAACAACAGGAGCCCATGATGACTTCAAAAAAGCTACAAAAATAGCCAGAAGTATGGTAACAGAATATGGTATGAGTTCATTAGGACCTATGATGCTTGAAGAACCAGATGGCAATACATTCTTAGGTAGAGATTATACCAAAAATAGAAATATTTCAGATACAGTAGCCCATGAAATAGATGAAGAAATGCGTTCAATAATCAATAACTGTTACGAAAAAACTAAAAAAATCATATCTGAAAATAAAGACTTATTATCTTTAATAGCAAATACTTTACTTGAAGAAGAAACAATAACTAAAGAAGAAATTGACTTTCTAGTAGAACATGGACATCTACCAGAAATAGAAACTAAAAAAGAAGAAGAACAAGTAAATGAGGTTAAAGAAGATACAAAAAAATCAAAAAAGACTACCAAAAAAGAAGATACTAAAATCAAATAGTATCTTCTTTTAATTATCTTCATCCGGTATTCTAATAATAAGTTCTCCATCCTTAGAATACAAATACTTTTCTCTTGCATATCTTGCCACATATTCAGGATCTTCAAGCTTCTTAATATCAGAATTCAAAACTTTTTCTTCATCAGTAAGTTCTGCAATTCTATTGTTAAGAACTTGTTTTTCTTTTTTAATACTAACTATCTTATTAACATTAGAAAAAAAACTATAACTAAGAGAACCTATAATACCACCAAAAATAATAAAGAATAGCAGTATTCTAAGTTTAGCTTTTTTACTAATTTTACTTTTTCTAGTATTCTTACTCTTAGCCAAGTTATCACCTTCTTACACTAAGATTATAGCATAACTTAACTTTTTTTACAACGAATTTTCCTATATATGACAAAAGATAACATATAACCTGTAAACATAACAATTAAGAAATATATATGAATAATACCATTATTAATCTTAAGTAATCCATAAAAATATAATAGTGAAATAAACATAACAAACAAAAAAGATATAATAATTTTATAAAGCATCTTGCCAGTATACAATAATTTATAATTAAGTTCTAATAAAAAAAACACAAATATTCCATAAAAGAAAGAAAATAACAAAGAATATATTTGAATTCTTAATATCATTTAAATAACTTATTCAAAAGAGAATCATCTTTATTCTTTTTACCATTAACATTATCTAAGTACATCAAACTATCTATTCTTCCTTTTATTGAAACATTTCCCTGATAAGTATCCAGTTTAATAATCTCAAGTTCACTACCCTTTATCGCTAAATATCCCATTGTTGTCTCCATAAGAAATTCTTCACTATCAAAGCTTTCAATTTTCTTTACACCAGTTAAAACAATACTTTTTCTTTCTGCAATAGAAAGACTATGATTATAACCGCTATCAATATTACTTGTTTTATCCATAATATATCCTCCTAGAAGATTATATGCAAAAAAACAAATAGATATGAAAAAACTATTAGTTTTTCCTAATAGTTCTTATTCAGTCTTATTATATTCTTCAAAGATAGCATCTTCAAACATCTTTCTTGTTTCTTTATCAATAGGATGTGCTGTATCTCTGTGTCCACCAGTAGCAGTAGGCTTACTTGGCATAGCAATAAATAATCCATTATCACCATCAATTATTCTTATATCATGTACAGCAAAGCAGTCATCAATAAGTACAGATGCAATTCCTTTCATTCTTGAATTTTCCTTTTCAATTTTACGAACAGTTACTGAAGTAATCTTCATGTCTATCAACTCCTTCTAGAAAATACTTTCTAATTACATTTTATATTATTTATAAAAGAATTGCAAGTACTTTATACAAATTTTACACTTTATCAAAAAATAATTCTATCGTATTAGTAAGAACATCTCTATAACTAAAACTTTTAACTTCATTACCATCAGTTTTAATAATAAATATATAATTATACACTTCTTTTATAATTCCTTCATATTCTTCTTTCTTATTTCTACTACCATTATAAATAATCTTTACATTATTTCCCTTTTTACTATCTATATTATTTTTAATTTTCTCTATTGTCATAATCATCTAGGATACCCAACATACATAGTACCCTTAGTAATAATTCCTCCTATTCCATCAGGACCATATTTAGTTTTATTAAGAATTTTTATCAAATCAATATCTTTATTTTTATCTGAAAAAGCAAGACAAGTAGCAATAATTGCTGGATCAAGTGCATGTATATTAATTCTCTTAGGACTAGAAGCAAAATTAGCCCCAGCTTTTATTAGTTCTTCATAATTAGATTGACAAGCCCCCGCTATTATAATAAGTTTTTCATGAGAATTTTCATACTTTCTAGCAGTCTTAATCGCCGCTACAAATTCATCACTACTTTTATAGCTATTATCTTTTCTTTTTTTACGGTATAATGCATCATGCCCAGTAATAACAATAATATCAGGGTTATATTTATTAAGACTCTCCGTAACAACATTAGATAAATCCTTACCATCAGTACATATTCCATAAGCCTTAATTCGATTCTTTTTATAAAAATTCATACACTTATTCATAAAAGAAAGGTCCTGGTCCAAATGCACAATCTTTCCCGGTAAATAAAAGTATTCATTTCTATCTAGATTCCTAAAATTATCAATCTCCGGAGCGAAATCATCTTTATCATCATCAACATATATTTTTAAATCTTCTTTTGGACTATCTGCATACAATCTAACAACTTCACCCTTAAGTATATAATTGTTATCATCAATAGCTATAATTCTAAATATAATATCATTATCATAAGACTTTCTAGTAACTAAATCACCAATTTGAAACATAATACTCACCCATATAATATTATGTAATAAGCAAAAATATATAACAAAAAATGAGTTATTACTTCAATAACTCATTTGCCAATTCTACAAATACATAATAAGGAATATTTTCACTTCTAGTATTAATATTAAAATTATACTTCTCAAGTACACTTTCTATTATATTTATATCATAATAACATAAATTATTTTTAATAGTTTTTCTTTTAAATCTAAAACTATCTTTAACTATTTTTCTAAAGAAATCTAAATCCTTAACATATTCTAAATTATTCTTTTTAACCATCTTAATAACAGCGGAATCAACCTTAGGTTTAGGTACAAAAGAATTTTTACTAACATTAGTAACTCGTTTAATATCATAAAAATAATTAAGAAAGACAGTAAGTTGTCCATACTCTTTAGTTCCAACAAGAGCACACAATCTATCAGCAACTTCTTTTTGAATCATAATAACAATCTCACAAGCAGGTATCTTTTCTTCAATAATTTTACTTATAATAGGAGTAGTAATATAATATGGTAAATTAGCAACAATATATAAATTATCAAAACAATACTTACTTAAATCATCATTAACATTTCTATTTAAAAAATCATCAAATATAATAGTATAATTATCATATTCAGCAAGTTCCTTATTTAATATTCTTTCTAATCTAGTATCAATTTCATACAATATCGCTTTGTCAACTTTAGGAAGTAGTTTCTTAGTCAAAGAACCAGCTCCCGGTCCAATTTCAATAACCAAATTATTTTTCTTATATTCAGTAGCATTAACAATTTTATTTACAATATTATCATCCTTCAAGAAGTTTTGACCAAGTGTTTTTTTAAAATCAAAATTATACATATTAATAAAACATCACTACCAATACTTCAGTTATTATAAGAAACAAAGCAAGTAAAGATAGGCCAAGTCCAACCTGATTACAAGTCTTATTTTTATATACTAATGATAAAATAAAACCAACAACCATAAATGCTAATGAAAAGCCAACAAAACCAAATAAATACATTATTCTATCTAATACTTTCGTATACATACCTACAGCACTTATGTCAGTAGTCAAACAATCAAAAGCATCTAAAACTGCTAATGAAGAAAAAATGATACTAAGTATACCCGTGGCATTACTATCACCTTTTTTCTTCTCTCTATATACTCTCGAAGGAATACTATTATTTATATTACTATCTACTAAAACACCACAGTTAACACACACATAAGCATTCTCGTCAAGTTTACTACCACAATTTCTACAATACATATACTGCCTCCTCTACAACAAATATTTTATCATAATAGTGTACTTTTATCAATAGAAAAAATAGAGTCAAAACTCTATTTACATCTTTAATTATTAAAATAAAATTCTATTTATGATATGTCTCATTATTAATAATTTTAAAGCATCTATATAATTGCTCTAAAAATATTAATCTAAACAAGCCATGTGGAAATGTCATATTTGAAAAGGATAGTTTATAATTAGATCTATTCTTAATATTATTGGAAAGTCCATAAGATCCACCTATTACAAAAGTAATATTAGAGTGAGATATAAAAGTATTATCTAATTTATTAGCAAATTGAGTAGAAGATAGATTTTTACCTTCAATTTCCAAAGTAATTACATAATCTTTATTATCGATATGTTTCATTATCTTAGTTTCTTCTATAGAGGGTATAGAGTCATCAACTTCAATTATTTCAAATTTATGATATTTATTAATTCTTTTAAAATAATCATTTACTCCATCAGTTAAATATTTTTCTTTTATTTTTCCAACACAGATTAGTTTTATCATACATTTATCAACTCAGTTTCTTCATTTTGTTTAGTAATAATTATATTATCTACATGTTTATTATCTTCTTTTAATCTATTTACTAGTGTTTCGTAAGCAAGTTCTTCAGTATTATTATCCTGTGATAAATGAGCTAACAGTATATAATGAGTATTGTCTCCTATAAAAGAAGACAAATACTTAGAAGAATCATAATTGGATAGATGTCCTTTATCAGATAGTATTCTCTGTCTAATACTAAAAGGATATTTTCCATTAGTAAGCATTTCCACATCATGATTAGATTCCATAATATATAAATCTCTATTACTAAGTATAGCAAAATATTTTTTATTAATATATCCAGTATCAGTAATATAAACAATTGATTTATTTTCACTACTAATAATATATCCTCTTGAATCAGGAGCATCATGTGAAGTTTTAATCGTAGTAACATGAATGTCTTTAATATCAAACTCATCTTCAAGTAGTTTATAATTATCTATATAATCTAATGTTTTATGCATCACTTCCGTAATATATACAGGAATATTATATTTCTTAGCAAATATTTTTAGGCCCCCTATATGATCAACATGAGTATGGGTAATAAGTATAGCATCAATGTCACCAGGAAATACTCCCAAATCCTCTAATTTTTCCTTTACATATTTTGAAGTATTTCCCAAATCAATAAGTATCTTTGCATTATTACTTTCTATATAAGTAGTATTTCCTTTACTACCAGATGATAAAACAGATACTTTCATCGATACAAACTTAGAGGATTTATCGGAGTAGCATTAGGCCCACCGACTCTTACAGAAAAGTGTAAATGGGTGCCACCATAAGGATTTCCTGAACTAGGCGTAGGTACAACATAACCAGTGTTCCCCATAGCGGCTATTTTTTGACCTCTTACAACAGTTTGACCAATACTAACATAGTATTCTTTTAAATGCATATAAATAGTGTAGTATCCACCCACATTATGATTAACTATAACATAATTGCCTCTTCCCCCATTGCAACGTGTATTGCCTGGATAACATCCACTTTTAGCATCAACAACAACCCCATTATTCGCAGCGTGTATTGGTGAACCATATCCTACATATATATCTAAAGCATCGTGAAAAGAACCCCAACGATATTCAAAATAGGTTGTAATAGTATAAGGCTTTTCCGTTGGCCATGCCCAATAACTTAAATCTGCAACATTAGGAGCATATTTCTCACCCTTAACAATTATTCTATTGACAGGAGGTTTAATTTCAGTAGAATTTGCAATAGTACCAGAACGTAATTGACCATTAACATATTGACTCTTTCTGGTAACTCTATATAAACCATTTTCTCCTTCTCTAATAGTTTCTTGATACCCAATATATTGACTAGAATCATATTGAATCTCAGTATCATATGTTCTTTCTTCTTCACCAACACTATGAACATCAACTGCTACAGATATAACTGGGTTTATAAGACCAACATTAACTTTTTGTCCCTCATATAAAAGATTATTTTCACTAGTAAAATCAGGATTTGCTATTAAAAACTCCTTAACATTTAATTTATGTTTATTAGCAATAGATTCTATTGTGTCTTCTGCTTTAACAGTATAAGTCTCTTTTTTTTCTAAAGTACCATAAAGTAAATATTTACTAAGCTCATCAACATCAACAAAAATCTTCTCATCAGTAGAAATTAAAGTTTCTTTATAAGTAATATTCTCAAGTAAATCAATATTCTCTATCATGCTACCTAAATCTTTAACTTCCTCTTGAGTACCTGCAACAAATTTTTCATACTGTTCCTCATCAACAAAGGCTTTAATAGTATTCTCAACAGCTTCATCAAATACTTTTTTATCTAATACATATAAATTTAAAGTTTTCTTATTATTATCTTCATCATCAGTATTAACAATAGCAATCTGATAACCATGAACAGTAAACTTTTTATTACTAATTATTTTATTATAAATTTCAACATCACTGCTAACAGAAGGATTATAAGTAATATTCTTCTTTATTTCTACTCCTTTAGGAGAATAAACCGTATCAACATCATATTTCTTTTTTAGTTCCTCTTCTTTACTATTTACATAATCATTAAAACTTTCTTTTGAAGAAATACTACCTATAGATTTACCATCCAAATAAACAGTATAAACAGCAGTAGGTTCACTAGTAGCATAAGTAGTAAAAGTTAAGACCAAAACAAATACAGAAAGAAATATACAAAACACAATTAACCCCAAATTTATTTTTTTAGTTTGCACTAGCACCATTCTCCTTCCTTATAGATAAAAATGTCGAAGTCTTTTTCTTAAATAACAAATCAATAGTTTTAGTAGGTCCATTTCTGTGTTTTAGTATAATAAGTTGTATAGGATTAGGTACTTCATCACCCACAGGAACTTCAACATCAGGTGCATGTAATGCTGCAACAATATCAGCATCCTGCTCGATAGAACCAGACTCTCTCAAATCACTAAGTACAGGTTTTTTATCTTCTCTTTTTTCAACACTTCTAGATAACTGAGACAAAGCAATAACTGGTACTTCAAGTTCTAAAGCCATAGTTTTAAGCGCTCTAGATATTTCAGATACCTCTTGCTGTCTTGAGCCAGAATATCTTGAAGAAGAATCAATGAGCTGCAAATAGTCGATTATAACAAGTCCAAGGCCTTCGCCCTGAGTAGCGAGTCTTCTACATTTAGCTTTAATTTCACTAGGAGTAACACCACCTGCATCGTGAAAGAATATATTAGTATCAGCTAAAATACTAATAGCCTCATTAAATCTCTTCCAATCATCATTCTCTAGTTTACCAGTACTAAGTTTCTTATTATCAATTTGTCCCAAAGAACTAATCATTCTCATAATAAGTTGCTCCGCAGGCATTTCTAGAGAGAAAATAGCAATATTTTTCTTAGTGCTTTTAGCGGCAGCTAAACCCAAATTAAGAGCAAAAGCAGTTTTACCAACAGCCGGTCTAGCAGCCAATATAATAAGCTGAGTAGGATGAAGTCCTTGAGTTAATGCATCAAGTTCTCCAAAACCAGTAGTAAGTCCATTTAATTTACCACCATTTTTAGCAATAAATTCTAAATCACTTTGTGCTTTAGATAAAACATCCTGTACTTTTCTAAATTCACTAGTTTTCCTAAACTTTGAAATATTAAGAATTTCTTTTTCGGCCTCATCAATAGTATCAGAAGCACTCATTTCACTATTCGTAGCCTTATTCACTATATCAGTAGCCACTTCAATCATTTTTCTAAGTGTATACTTTTCACTAACCAAACTAATATAGTATTCAATATTAGCGCCAGTGGCAACAGAGTTAACTACTTCGTTTAAATACTGGACACCACCTATCTCATTAAGTCTATTACAATTAATTAAATATGTTGTAATAGAACTAATATCAACCGGAGTATTATTAATATATAAAGTTTTAATAGCATCAAATATTTTTGCATGACTATCTAAATAAAATATAACACTATCAACCTCTTCACATCCTTTTTGAAGAGATTCATATGACCAAAACATTGAACCAAGCAAATTTTTTTCAGCCTCAATATTTTTAGGTAATTCTTTGTTCATCACTTCACCTACTTACTTTTTAATTCAACCCCGAGTTTACAAATAACTTTCTTATGTAAAACAACATCTACATAAAACATTCCAATAGAAGACAAACTATCAGTAATAACAATTTGTTTCTTATCTACTTTATAACCTCTTTTATTAAGTTCTTCGTATATTTGTTTACTAGAAATACTACCAAAGACCTTACCATCTTTACCAGTAGAAACTGTAAAAGATATAACCTCTTTTTCTAATTTATTTTTAATTTCAGTAGCAATTCTAATATTATTTTCTTCATTTATTTTGTTTTGTGTAATCTCTGCATCAAGCCTGTCACTACTAGATTTGGTATATTTAACAGCATATCCATTTTTAATTAAGTAGTTAGTAGCATATCCATCACTAACATCTTTTATTTCGTTTTTCTTTCCCTGTTTCTTTAAATCTTTTAAAAATATAACTTTCATAAATATCCCACCTTCGTACTAATATTATACAATATTTTTAGTCTATTGTCATTATAAAAAGAAAAAAATATAGCCTAAGCTATACTCTTATTTGCAAAATGGAATAAATCCCATGAATCTTGCTCTTTTAACTTGTTCAGCAACATGTCTTTGATGCTTAGCACAAGTACCAGTAAATCTTCTTGGTAAAATTTTACCATTATCATTAACATATTTAGATATAATATTAACATCTTTATAATCTACTGTTTTACCAGCACACATATGACATATTTTTTTTCTTTTCTTACGAAATTCTGCCATGTTTATCCTCCTTTTTTAGAATGGTAAATCATTGTCACTAATTTCTATAGAATCACCAAATGCTTCAAACGGATCTTTTTCAACAGATACTGTTTCCATATTATTACTTGAAGTATCCACCATTGGTGGTTCAGGCAAATTATTAAAACTTGTATTACCAGTAGCACCAGTTCCTTTAGAATCTAAGAAACTAATATTAGAGGCAAGTATTTCAGTAACATAAACCTTTTTACCATCTTTATCATCATAATTTCTTGTTTGAATTCTTCCTTCAACTGCAATTTGATTACCTTTCTTTTGATACTTAACCAAATTTTCAGCTTGTTTATCCCAAACTACACAGTTAATAAAATCTGCCTCTCTCTCTCCATTAGCATTAGTAAAATTTCTACTTACTGCTACTGAAAACTGACAAACATTTCTGCCTGTTGGAGTAGTTCTAAGTTCAGGATCTTTTGTTAATCTTCCAATTAATATTGCTTTATTCATACTTTTTCTCCTTATTTATCTAAGTTAATAACTAGATGTCTAACAACATTTTCATCGATTCTAGATACTCTATCAAATTCCTTAATAGCGGCATCATCTTTAGCTTCAATGTTGTATAAAAAGTAATATCCAGACTTGAATTTCTTAATTTCATAAGCAAATTCTTTTTGTCCTAACTCTTTAGATAAAGTAATCTTAGCCTTATGATCTGTTAATACTTTTTCAAGTGTCTTAACTGTATTTTTAACAACAGTCTCCTCAACATCAGGTCTTACAATAAACATAATTTCATAATTTTTCATTATTACACCTCCTTTTGGACTAACGGCCTTATTCAGGCAAGGAGCTTTCGCTCATCAAGTATTATAGCAGTTTTGACAAAATATGTAAAGTTTTTTCATTATTTTTTTATTATTTTTTTCACTCCAAGCTTCTAATCTTGGAGTATTATTTTGAGCCATTAAGTCTCAAAATAATATATCAACCATATCTATCATATAGAAGCCATAACTACATATACAAAATAATTATATTATTTAAATGCACCATCATCATTAAATATAACATTAATAGAATAATTTTTCATTTTATCTATAACATCTTTTTTATCTTTACCATCAAGTAAAAAAGTCTTATAATTACTTTGTTTACATGGAATAAAAGTATAATTCATATTACCTTCATTATTAATAGTCACAGATAATATTCCCGTATCTTTAGTTTCTTTATTAAATATAAAATCTCCTAAATTATAAGCAATTAACTTATTATTATATATCTCCATACCCTGAAGTACATGAGCATGACTACCAATAACTAAATCAGCTCCCATATCAATATATTCTTTACCAGTAGTAAGTTGAACATCTTCAAGTTCATTTGAATCTTCTTTTCCCCAATGAATTAGTAGTATAACAAAATCACTCTTTTCTTTTTCTTCTTTTATTCTCTTAAGCAACAATTCATTATCATAGCATCTAAATATTCCACTAGAAGTTTCAGTTGCGCCAGGAGTAACAATATTCTTTTCAGCTCTACTTGAAGATAAAAAAGATATTTTATAACCATTAGCAATATAGTAAAAAGCAGAACTTGCTTCTTCTATATTAGAGCCACCACCGACATAACTAATGCCATATTTATCTAAATATTTAATAGTATCAAGAAAAGCATCTTCTCCATAATCATATGCATGATTATTAGCAATAGAAACAATATCAACACCCATTTCATCATATATTTTTAATCTTTCAGGTCTTGCTCTAAAATTATATAATTTATTAAGTTTAGTTCCTCTATTACTTATAGTAAACTCATTATTAGCAACCATTATATCACTAGATTTCATAATATTGACAACATTATCATCTAGTATACCGTAAACACCTTTACCTCTTGAATCATAATAAGGCATTATATCAAAATTATCTGCTAAAGATATATCACCAACAAAACTAATAACAGTTTTATCCTTATTATTAATTATCTTTACTTTATCATTATTATCATATATACCATTATATTCATCAAGTAACACTCTATAAGTTTTTCCAAAAATATCATGCCATATTTTATTTGTATAACTATTATTAGTATAAGCAGTCAAAATATTATTTAAAGTATCTATACCATACTCATCACATACATACTCTAAAAAATTATTATCTAATTCATTATTAAAAGAGACAATATCCTTAATAATATTATTTTTATTATTTACAGCAGCAGAACAGCCACAACATAGTAAAGAAACAACAATACATAAAAATTTAATAATTTTATTTACCACTATAAACCTCATACCAATCCTTTAATTTACTAGTACCAGAAGATACCAATTTTTTAATAAAGTCCCAACCTATTTTACAGTTATCTTTAACATCTTTAAATATTTCTTTAGCAGTATTACATCCATTTTCATAATTTTTACATATTTCAGTTGAAATATCTAAATATAAAGTAACCAATTTTTCTTTAACGTTATTATATATTTTACTACCATTACTAGAGATTGTTTCTTTATAGCCTGGAATATACTCTTCGATTTTATTATCTATTTTTAAAGCAATACTAATAATTTTAAGCTTTGCAGTACTACTCAAATCATTAAAAGTATGTCCTTTAATTTTACCATCATAAAATATAAAATCAACTATAGTAATAAAATATTCTTTAGCTTTATCTTTAACATCATTCCAAGAATTATTGTTAACTTCATCATACTTTTTTTCAAAGTAATTAACAACATCTTCTTCAGATGTAACAGAATCATTATAGTTATCATCACTATTATCTTTAATATTTACATCATTACTATTTTGATCGTTATCTTCTTTGCTTTCATTTTTTGTATTATTTTCTGTATTATTTTCTTCATTATTTTCATTGTTATTTATTCCAAATTTTTCCATTTTGTCAGTTTTATTCTTAATAATTAAAAAACTTACAGTTGCAATAAACAATACACTAATAGTAACAATTAAAATCAAAATTTTCTTTTTACTCATACACATCACAACAATATAATATCATTAAATCTACAAAAATACAATATTGACATAACAACATATTTAAAGTATTATATATAAATGCAAGGAGTTAGAACATGAAAAAACAATACGTAACTGTAGGAACAGAAACAATTTCAAGTAATATTTTTAGAAAAATATTACGTCCACTAAACAATTATACTTTTAAGCCTACTGGTGGTCTCTGGGCATCAGAATTTAATAAATATATGGTAAGTGATTGGTATGAGTATATAATATATGAAGGTTCATATCTACAAGCAATAAAAGATATTACTCTAGCAGCTGTCTTTACATTAAAGGATGCTGCAAAAATATTAACCATAGATTCTTGTAATCAAATTAAAGAACTAGCAAAAAAATACCCATCATATCATCACATATTAGGATTATGCGAGCCACTAACCACCAAAAATAAAATATTTGATTTTGAAGAATTATCAAGAGAATATGATGGTGTTTATATTAATTATTATGGAATAAACTTTTCAAGAGAAATAGAAACTTTTAAAGATTGGAGTATAAATACACTTCTGTTATTTAATATTGACTGCATAGAAAAATATCAAAGTATTAATATAATGCCACAAAATCCATACGATAGCGAAGACTTACCTCAAATAATTAGTACAAGTAATGATAAAACAATAAACAAACCATGTGATATTTACACACACCTATATTTATACACAAAAAACTTATTCAATGAATTATTATCATTTTATCCAAACATAACTGACTATGATAATTACCTCGAAACAATTGCGGAAATTATAAAAAGATGCAAAGTATTAATAACTAACGAAAAATCAAAAGAAATTAAAGAACTATTTAAAACATTAGAAAATGAAAAAATACCATTATTTAATGAAAGGCAAAAAGAAATAGCCATTTACAATATTATTTTAAATTATTTATCAGAATATTTAATTAATAGCAAAGAAATTATAAAAGAATTACCCAAATCTATGATAAAGCAAAGAAAATGGTATGAATTTTAACTTGCTCTATCATAAATAAAATGATATAATCTTTATGCGGAGGAATCATTATGATAGATATAATAGTTGATACTATAATAGATGTATTAAAATTAATACCATTTTTGTTTGTTGCTTTTCTATTAATTGAAGTTTTAGAACATAAATTAACAAGCAAAAATAAAAACATTATAACAAAATCAAAAAAATTTGGTCCAGTAATAGGATCCCTTCTTGGTATCATACCACAATGTGGTTTCTCAGTAATGGGAACAAATCTATATATAACAAGAATAATATCACTAGGTACACTCTTTTCAATATACTTATCTACAAGTGATGAGATGTTGCCAATACTTATATCAGAAAAAGCAGATATCAAAATAATATTACAAATAATTTTAATAAAAATATTGTTTGGTATATTCTATGGAGTATTAATAGATTTGACTTTAAGAAAAATAAAGAAAAAGCAAGATAAAACAAACTATGAAATATGTGATAAAGAACATTGTCACTGTGAAAAAGGAATACTAATATCATCAATTAAACATACCTTAAACATAGTATTATTTTTATTTATTACTACGCTTATAATAAATATAGTGTTTCACTATGTCGGTGAAGACTATTTATCAAAAATCTTACTAAAAGGTACCATACTGGGACCATTTATCACTAGCCTTATTGGACTAATTCCCAATTGCGGAGCTAGTATAATATTAACAGAACTATATTTAAATAATGCTATAAGTTTATCTTCATTAATCGCAGGTTTATTAACTGGTAGTGGAACAGCACTAATAGTATTATTTAAGGAAAATAAAAATATAAAAGAAAACATTTTGCCATATTTAAAAGAATTTAAATCATCACTAAAATATATTTCAGAACAAAAAAATCAATATTATTCACTAATTATACTATACGAAAATTACAAATATAAAAATTATATATCTTATGTATTTAGAATAGAAGATTATACTGGTGGTGCACATCCAAATCATAGAATGTATACAGTTGTATATGATAAAGAAAAAAATAAAGTTATTTCTATAGAGGATTTAATAAAATATAATAATCAAATACTAAATATTTTCTCGAAAATAAGTAGAGAAAAATTAAAAAATAATAAAAGAATAGTAAGTGCATCAATGTTTTTCGAAGGAACAAGACCAAAAAAAGAAAATTTTATTAACTTTGCATTTACTAAAGATGGAATATTATTATTTTATCCATATTATCAAATCGCTCCCTATAGCGAAGGAGAATTTAATGTAATAATTCCTTATGACAATATCAATAAACTTTACAATAAATAATCATGTGATGTAATTACAACAGGTGGTTGTATGAATTATAAAGAAATATTGGAAAAATATCCATGGATAAAAGAAGAAAAGCAAAAATTAATAATAAGTCCAGATAGTGATGGACTTATTAAGTGCATTGTTATATTTAAATTATTTTGATGCAGAAGTAGTAGGATATTACGATGGAAAAGTTATGTTATCTAAAGAAAACGTAGATTCTAAAGATTGTTTGTTTCTAGATATGGATGTTTATAACAAAAATATAAAAAGTATAGGACATCACATGGTTTGCTATAACAAAAACAAATTACCTAACAATTGGTATAATTACGATAACTGTATTCAAATTAATAATCTAAGAAATTTCGATAAAACCAAAGATTTTCAAAGAAAATATCCATTTGCAACAATTCATTTCCTACTTGCACTATTAAGTAATGTAAAAGAAATAAAATTAAGTGACAACGCAATTATTCCATTACTATTTAGTGATGGCGTATGGACTGTTTTATTTGGATATACAGAAAATTGCCTAGATTGGTTTGACTTTCTACATGTAAAAGAAAAATATAATATTTTAAATCCTATATTTTGTGGAAATCATTCGTTCTTAACAATAATGGAAAAAATAAATGATTTCTTAAGATAGAGGGATTACATATGATTTAAAAAAAGATGAATATGTATCTAAAAACAGATCAAGAACAGGCGATAAATTAATAATATCAAATTCAAAAGGTGAACCAGTAAATATCAAATTAATTAATAATAATTATGATATTATAGAACAAGAACAGGATAGAGTAAAATTATTTATTACATTTCTTGCTGAGTTAATGGGATTTAAGCCATATTTAGATAAATGGAATTTTAATAATTTAAAGTTAAGAGGGTTTTCAAAAGGTATTTTAGATGGAAAAGGTGAACATAAAGTGTTGATTCAAAAAATTATATTGATATAGTTAAAAACAAATGCTTTTCTATGGCAATAACATCTAGCCAAGCCATTGAATATATAATAGATGATAGAAATCATTTTAATTAAAAAAGAATTAAAGATAGTACTACCTGTCAAGTACACACTAAATAAAAATATTTGATTATGAATATTTAAGTCTGTATTCAACAGGAGATAAATATCCGAGTTTCTTTTTCATAGTAGGATAGTTTTCTAAAACACAAAAAAATCAATCTATTTCTAGATTAGTTATTTATCAAAACTCGAAAAGTTCGAGCAGATTTCACTATG
>ERZ772883.1276-NODE-1276-length-20079-cov-3.059529_pt1 | contig 20079 bp, 17 predicted proteins | sample MGYA00580575_ERZ772883 | MGnify/ENA primary metagenome ERZ772883 (study PRJEB29015, sample SAMEA2737666) | human gut metagenome | biome: human gut; feature: human-associated habitat; material: faeces | place: China | collected 2012 ...
CACTGACAAATAATCCGGGACGAAGCTTCCCGTCAGAGTTATCTAATTCCGCACGCAAACGGAGAGTACCTGTAGTTAATGTCACATTGGGAGAAAGATAATCCAGTTTCGCTTTCCATGACTGTGCCCCGTCAGTCCCCAAGCGCAAGGTTACAAAATGAGTTTCTGCAGGAATCTTGCTGGCAGCCTCCTGGGTCAGCTCATATGTCAGATATTGGTTATCTGCAATATTAAAATAGGAATACATACGGTTATCCTTATAAACAGTAGCCAATTTAACCGGTTGCAAAGCACCACCAATATACGCCCCGACAGAATAAGCCGAAACATCAACCACTCCGTCACAAGGAGCCTTGACATAGCAATAACTCAAGTTGGTACGCGCAGTTTTCAAAGCAAAAGCCATATTTTTATAAACCGTCATATGCGGATAGAGTGCATAGCTTTGAAACACCATTGCAATATCTCTATCTTTTGACGGCATATTATTAACCGTTTTTCCGCCGATAATAAGTTCACCCGAGGATATATCTTCAAGTCCGGCTATCATACGAAGTGTAGTTGACTTTCCGCAGCCTGACGGGCCTACAAAGATAACAAACTCTTTATCTTTAATTTCAAGGTTTAAATCAGGAATAACGGTTATTCCGTCATCAAATGTTTTGACTATATGATTTAAGGTAATTGACGCCACACAAAAAACTCCTTTAATTTATCCTTTAACAGCACCTGCAACAACACCCTTAATAATATATTTTTGGCAAAATACATAAAAAATAATTATCGGTACAATTGCAAGTACAAGCATAGCCATAAAACCACCGTAATCAGTAGAGCCATATGCGCCCTGCATTGCAAGCTGAATGGCAACAGGTATTGTTTTATTATCAGAACCTAAAACAAGATAAGGCAACAAATAATCGTTCCAAATCCACATAGTGTTTAATATTGCAACTGTTATAGCAGTCGGTTTAAGCATAGGAAACACAACTGTAAAAAAGCTTTGAAGCGGCGAACATCCGTCTATCATTGCCGCCTCTTCAATTTCAAGCGGAATGCTTTTAATAAACCCGCAAAGCATAAATACAGACAGCCCTGCGCCAAAGCCGAGATACACAAGCGTTATTCCCAAAACATTATCAAGATTAGCGCGGTTTGTAACATAAGTCATCGTATACATTACCATTTGAAACGGTACAATCATACTGAAAACAAGAAGATAATAAATCATTTTAGTGATTTTTGAATTAACTCTGACAATATACCAAGCCGCCATAGAAGCAAAAAGAACAATAAGCACCACGCTTACAACAGTAATAAAGAGTGAGCGAAAAAATGCCGATAAAAAATCAGAAGAAGCAATACCGTTAATATAATTTTCTAATCCTACAAAGGTTTCGCTTGTGGGAAGCTTCAGAGGTTCACTTGAAATATAAATTCTTGATTTAAACGAATTTATAAAAACGATTATTATCGGCACTAAAAAAAGAATACTTAAAACCGACAGTAAAAAGAAAATTGCATTATCTTTTATTCTTTTTGAATTTTTCATCAAGCGTTCACCTCTTTACTGCTTGTGATTTTCAACTGCAAAAATGCTAATAATCCGACTATAAGAAAAAATATCACCGCTTTTGCCTGTCCTACTCCCTGCCAGCCTACCCTACCATAAAAGGTATTATAAATATTAAGAGCCAGCATTTCTGTTTCACGCTCGGGTGCGCCAGCCGTAAGAGCAAGATTTTGGTCAAACATTTTAAACGAATTGGTTAAAGTTAAAAACATACAAATTGTAATTGACGGCATAACCATCGGAATTTTAACTGAAAAGAGTGTTTTCGCCGGTGATGCACCGTCAATTTGTGCGGCTTCTATAAGGTCTTGCGGAACATTTTGAAGTCCTGCAACATAAATTACCATCATATATCCTATAAGCTGCCAATTTGTTAAAATTACAAGGCCCCAAAAGCCATATTCAGCTTTATATGTTATATCTACACCAAATGATGAAAGAACTGCATTTATAAGCAAATTCCAAATATATCCAAGCACAATACCGCCTATTAAATTAGGCATAAAAAAAACTGAACGGAAAAGATTTGTACCCCTTATACCACGAGTTAAAAGCAGAGCCAAAGCAAAGGAAAAAACATTAACCGTCACTACTGAAACAACGGTAAACAGTGCTGTAAAACCGAGTGCGTGCAAAAAATCACTTGATGAAGAAAAAGCACTGATATAATTTTGAAAGCCTACCCATTTAGCATCCGTTACAGCAGTAAATTCGGTAAATGAAAGGCCGACACCCATTGAAAACGGAATAACAAAAGCAAATGCAAATGCAATCGTTATCGGCAACAAAAAAATGGGAAAATACTTTTTGATATTTCGTTTCATAACAGTCCCCTTTTCCATTTTGTATGTAGCGCTCAAAGAGCGCTTTTATGATTTTGACGCCTTCGCTTCGCTTTCCCAATCTTTAACGGCATCCTCTTTAACCTGCTGCCAGGTTTTATTACCCTGTGCATATTTTAAAAGCGAAGAGCCGAAATTATCTTTAAAAGTTTGTGACGGAAAAACTGTGAAATACCATGGAATTGTAGTAACACTTTGCTTATTCATCCAGTTATTAACTTCCTGTGCAAGTGGGTCACTTGGCACTTCGTTATCATTAAAGGTGTCAAAAGGAGCAATAAATCCAAGCTCTTCTGTAACAAACTTTTTGCCTTTTTCGCTTGAATAAAGCCAATAGATGAAATCTTGCGCCGCCTTTTGCTCTTCTTTACTTGCTTTAGAGTTAATTGCATAGTAGTTTTCAGTACCTATGCAAAGGCCTTGTGTTTCCTCGCCCTTAACTCCTGTATAAATAGGCAGGAATTTTACATTTTCGCTTTGAACTTTATTTCCTTTTACTTTGCTGATTTGGCTCCAAGCCCAATTACCGTTTTGCACCATTGCGCATTTTTCAAGTGCAAATTCAGCCATTGAATCCGTTACGGTTTTAGTACCCGTTTTACCCTTATCAACAGTTGAGTTATTCAAATAAAGGTCAAATATATTTTTATAATTATCTGCATATTCAAAAGTGATTTTTGAAGTATCATCTGATGTTAAATCTATTTTATTTTTTGTAAATTCATAAAACAGAGGTACATTTGCAAGGTGGGTTTGAAAGCGCCAATTTTCGCCCGATTTTAATGAAGTTGAAGCAAAAACTCCGTCAATACCGAGCTTTGATTTATTTTTTTGCATATCTTCAACAAGGGATTTGAGCTTATCAAAAGAATCAATATCTTCCATTGATTTAAAATCAGTTGATTTATCGTCGAGTTTAAAATATTTATCGCAAATTGCTTTGTTATAAATGATTCCGTATCCTTCAACAACATAAGGAATACCGTACACTTTTCCGTCAGAACTTGTAACTGCAAGTGATTTATCCTTTAAATGTTTATAAAGTTCACTGTCTGATAAATCAGCGCAGTATTCTTTCCAATTTGAATATCCTTTAGGCCCGTTAATTTGGAAAAGAGTAGGTGCGCTTTTGGTTGACATTTTTGCAGTCAAAGTAGATTCATATTCATTATTTGCCGCTGTTTCAACAACTACTTTAACACCTGTTTCCTTTTCATATTCCTGTGCGATTTTTTGGTAAACATCTGCTACTTCAGGCTTAAAGTTCAAATATCTTACCGTCACATTTGCCTTTTCGGCACTGCTTGTACTGTCTAAAGTATTATTATTGCTGTTATTTTTACCGCAGGCAGTAAAAGCAAGAACGCTTGAAATGCTCAAAATGACGCAAAGAAAAATTGACGCCGTTTTTTTAGTTAAATTCATTTGAATTCCTCCAATTATTTTCTTGTTTGCGTTTTCAAAGATATTATGTTCACATATAGAAAATTTATACAAAAATATAGACATTGATTTTTTGATAATGTATAATGATAATTGAAATAGTTTTCATTTTAAGGGGAATAAAAGATATGAAACTTAAACACAAAATTGACAAGGTTGTTTCCACCATATCCGAAAGAATTTCAAGCGGCGGGGTATCGCAGCTTGAAGTGAAAGCAGAGGGCGAAAGGGATATATTCGGAAATATGCCAAATCTAATCAGAGAAGCTGCCGGTGAAGGAATAGTCCTTTTAAAAAACAACAATGCCCTGCCATATAATAAGGATACAAAGATTTCTGTATTCGGCAGGTGCCAGCTTGATTATTTTTATGTAGGGTACGGAAGCGGCGGTGATGTAAACGCACCTTACTTTGTAAATGTGATTGACGGAATTAAAAATGCGGGCGGTAAAGTTAACGAATGGCTTTTGAATTATTACAAAGATTTTTCAAAAAACAATCCTGCACCGCACGGCTTTTGGGGCCACTGGCCGATGAGCTTTGAAGAGCCTCACCTTGACGATGAAACGGTTAAAAGAGCAAGCGAAGAAAGCGATGTTGCACTCGTAGTAATCGGGCGTGCAGCCGGTGAAGACAGGGAAAACACGCTTACAAAAGGCAGTTACTATCTAACAGACGAAGAAAGAAAACTTTTAGACCAAGTATGCAACAATTTCAGCAATGTAACAGTTTTACTTGACTGCGGCAATGTAATTGATATGCAATGGGTGCTTGATTATAACGACAGATTAAGAGGTATAATTTACGCTTGGCAAGGCGGAATGGAAAGCGGCAATGCAATTGCCGATGTACTTTACGGTAAAGTAAACCCATCGGGAAAACTTACAGATACAATTGCAATTAAATACGAAGATTACCCAAGTGCTAAGCATTTTGGCAATAAGCTTTTCAATGTGTATGTTGAGGATATATTTGTAGGTTACAGATATTTTGAAACATTTGCAAAAGAAAAAGCACTGTTTCCTTTCGGTTACGGTTTAAGCTATACCAATTTTGATATTGAACTGCTCGATTTTAAAGCAGATAAAGAAAAAATGACAGCCAAGGTTCAAGTTACAAATATCGGCAAATATGCCGGCAAAGAAGTAGTTGAACTTTTTGCAAGGGCACCGCAAGGCAAACTTACGAAACCGCTTATGAGCCTTGTATCTTTTGCCAAAACTACCGAACTTGCACCCGGAGAAAGCCAAAAAATAGATCTTGAAGTACCGGCATACAATTTTGCTTCATTTGACGATACGGGAACAACGGGCCACAAATATGCTTACATTTTAGAAAAAGGCGAATATAAATTCTTCCTTGGTGAAAATGTGCGTGATGTACAAGAAATAGGTTCATTTGAATACAGTGAAGATACAGTACTTGAAGAACTTGAAGCAATATGTGCGCCGAAAGAATACATTGACAGAATTATTGCACACAAAATAAACGGTTCATACATACCGAAAAAAGTGACGGTTAAACCTGAAAAGCCTTATCTTCGTGAAAGAATAATTAAAAACTTACCTAAAGAAATAGGCCATATTGTTCACAATTATAATTTTGAGCTGGTAAAATCTGGTGAAATCAGTGTTGAAACATTTGTATCAAGTTTAAATAACGAGGAACTTGAAGCACTCACCCGCGGGCAAGGCGGAATGGACAGCAACTACGGTGTTGCCGGAAATGCAGGTGCATTCGGCGGAATTATTCCCGAATTAAACAAAAAGGGTATTCCGCCTGTAATCACAACAGACGGGCCTGCCGGAATAAGAGTAAGAAAATATACATCTCTCATTCCTTGCGGCACTGCACTTGCAAGCACATTTAATACAGAACTTGTTGAAAAACTTACAACAGAAATGGGCAGAGAACTCCGAAATGCAGGTTCTAATGTGCTTTTAGCGCCGGGTATGAATATTCACAGAAATGTACTTTGCGGCAGAAACTTTGAATATTTCAGTGAAGACCCGCTTCTCACCGGTAAAATGGCTGCTGCTTATGTAAAGGGTATTCAGGCAAGCGGAGGTTCTGCCTGCCCTAAGCATTTTGCGTGCAACAATCAGGAATCTTTCAGAACTGTTAACAATTCGATTGTTTCCCAGCGTGCACTTCGAGAAATTTACCTTAAAGGCTTTGAAATTTGTGTGAAAGAAGCAAATCCACTTAATATTATGACAAGCTATAACAAAATAAACGGTGTATGGAGCCATTATAACTATGACTTGGTAACTACCGTATTAAGAAAAGAATGGGGATTTGACGGTTCTGTTATGACTGACTGGTGGATGCAGCATTCACAAAGCCACGAATTTCCAAACCTTCGTGATAATGCATACCGCGTGCGTTCACAAGTTGACGTGTATATGCCGGGTTCATTTAAAAAAACCGAAAAGAAATACAAGCCTGATAAATCACTGTTAGAAACAGTAGGACTTAAAAACGGACTTACAAGAGGAGAACTTGAACGAAGTGCAATCAATGTACTTAATATGATTTTAAAACTTAAATATTAAATGATAAAAAAATCCTCACTGAAGAACTTCTTCAGTGAGGATTTTTTATGGTGCTTATTACTTTTTAAGCTTAATTCCGTCTGCTTCAAGTTTATCAATAACTGTATTTACAATATCCATAACTTCTTCACGAGTAAGAGTTTTTTCAGGATGAGAGAATGTTATACGGGTTGTGATAGACTTTGCTTCACCGTCATTATAGGTGTCAACAACTTCAATTTTCTTAACAAGCTGGCTCTTTGCATTGGACATGGATCTGTATCTGAAATATTCCAACATTTACTACAATATTTTAAATTCTTCTTTGCATTTACAATTGCATTTTTAATCGGAGCAAATTTATCTGTTACAAATGAAAGGTCAATTTCCATAGCAGGATATTTTGACGGTTCTTCATAACTGATACTTGCATTTGCAATTTGAGCAAATGATTTAACATCAATTTGAGCAAATACAACCGAAGCTTTTTTATCAATCTTTTTAGATACAACAGGGTGAACAATGCCGATTGTACCGATTTCATTACCGTCACAAATAACGGTGTTAAGATTTCTTGGATGTTCATATGAATGCATTTGCTTTGCAGGTTCAAAATCAAGTGATTTATGCTTAATATTATCTGCCAAAGTTGCAAGCATATCACGAAGTTCAAAGTAAAGCTTTTCAACGCTCTTGGTTTTGCTGAAGAGTGTAACAGCAAGCATTTTATGCTCATCAACAACTCCGTCATCCTTAAGACCGTTTGCAACTCTGCCGATTTCAAACACACCGAAATCAGTGCTGTATGAAGTATTATATTTAACTTGGCAAAGTTGTGTAGGAATTACCGAATTACGAATAGTTTCAATATTAGGATTTGTAGCATTAACGAGTTTAATATTATCTTCAACTTCAATACCCAATGCTTTATATTCATCATAATAAGCCCAAACATATGAATGAAGCTCGTGAAGATTAAAATGATTTACGAGAATATCCTTAATCTTATCCTCATCTGTTTTTTCAACAGCAGGGCGCACAGGATAAAGCGGTGCAACCGCTGTATGAACAGCGAAGTTATCATATCCGTAAATTCTAGTGATTTCTTCAATAATATCAGCTTTGATTGTAACATCCTTTGTAGCTCTCCAGCTTGGTACAACTACGCTGAAATTATCATTTTCAACTTTTGCGTCAAATCCAAGTGAAGTGAGTGTTGAAATTATGGTATCATTACCGATTTCAATACCGGTATATTTATCAACAAAAGCTTTATCAAAATCAAGTTCAACGGTATCATAATGGAAAGCATATTCATCTGTAAGTGATGATACAACTTTTACACCGCCGTCAATATCAGTCATAAGCTTAACAAAACGGGCAATGGCAGGTACTGTCATTTCAGGGTCAAGGCATTTTTCATATCTCATAGAAGCGTCTGTTCTGTGAGCAAGGCGAACAGTTGACTTACGAATTGAAACAGCATTAAAAGTGGCAGATTCAAGGGTTAATGTGTGAGTATCATCAATAATCTCACTATCAAGTCCGCCCATAATGCCAGCAATTGCAACAGGGGTATTATCGTTACAAATCATAAGTGTATTTTCATCAATATTTCTTTCTACACCGTCAAGAGTTTGGAAAGTAAACGGTGTATCAAAACGCTTAATTCTGATTTTTTCAACCTTGCGCGAATCAAATGCGTGCATTGGCTGACCCATTTCAAGCATAAGATAGTTAGTAAGGTCTGCAAGGAAATTGATAGCTCTCATTCCGCAATAGAAAAGGCGTATACGCATATTAACAGGCGAAATATTTGTGTTGATATTTTCAACCTGCAAGCAAGAATACCTTTGGCAAAGAGGGTCTTCAATCTTCATGTCAATCTTCGGTAAATTGTTATACTGTGATAAATCAACAGTTTCAAGAGGCTTAAGTTCTCTGCCGGCAAGGGCTGCAAATTCGCGGGCAATGCCATAATGGCCCCAAAGATCAGGACGGTTTGTGAGTGATTTATTATCAACTTCAAAAATAATATCATCAACCTGATATGCATCTTTAATATCGGTACCATTTGGCAAATCGTCTGTTATTTCCATAATGCCGCTGTTATCATCAGAAATACCGATTTCCTTTTCACTGCAACACATACCGTTTGATGTGTAGCCGGCAAGCTTCCTCGGTGCAATTTCAATTTCACCTATCTTTGCACCAATTTTGGCAAAAGCTGTTTTAAGGCCGACTCTTACATTAGGAGCGCCGCATACAACATCTGTAAGCTGACCGTCACCTGCGTCAACCTTAAGAAGATGAAGTTTTTTAGAATCAGGATGATTTTCAACAGATTTAATTTCTGCTACAACAATACCGCTAATATCTGAACCTTTGAAGAAAATTTCGTTTTCAACTTCGGCAGTAGAAAGAGAGAAGCGATGAATAAGCTCAACCTTATCAAGACCTGTAAAATCAACAAAATCTGAAATCCAATTCATTGATAAAAACATATTTAATTCCTCCCCTCTTAATTTTCATCGTCTGTAAACTGTGATAATGTTTTAAGATTACCGCTGTTTAAATCACGAATATCTTTAATGCCATATTTCATCATAACAAGTCTTGTAAGGCCTAAACCAAATGCAAAACCCGTATATTCATCAGGGTCAATTCCGCCTGCTTTAAGAACTTCAGGGTGAATCATACCGCAAGGGCAAAGTTCCAGCCAACCGCTGTGCTTACAGCTTGGGCAGCCCTCACCGCCGCAAATAAGGCAACTGATGTCAAGTTCAAAACCGGGTTCAACGAATGGGAAAAAACCCGGGCGAAGCCTAACCTTAATATCCTTTTGGAATACTTCGGAAAGCATTGTTTTCATAAAATAAATAAGGTTTGAAATAGAGATATTCTTATCAACCATAACACCTTCCATTTGGAAGAAAGTATTTTCGTGGCAAGCGTCTGTTGCTTCGTTTCTAAAACATCTGCCCGGGAAAATAGCTTTAATCGGCACACCGTCATTTACAAGCGCATCTCTATATTTTTTATAGATAGCATTTTGAGCAGCTGAAGTTTGGCTTTTTAAAAGCTGACCGTTTGTAAGATAATAAGTATCTTGCATATCACGGGCAGGGTGATGCTTAGGAATATTAAGTGATTCAAAACATTCATAGTCGGTTACAATCTCGCTGTAATCTTCAACGGTAAAGCCCATTGATTTGAATATTCTCTCACATTCCCTTTGCACAAGTGTAATAGGATGATATGAACCCCTATCCATAACCGGTGGCATTGATAAATCAAATTCCGGCATAAGTTCAATTTCTTTTTGAATTTCCTTTTCTTTGAGTTCATTTGTTTTTTCTGTAATTTTTTCGTTTACAAGACCTTTGAGTTCATTAACCTTTTGGCCGAAAGCCTTTCTTTCATCATTTGAAAGTTCTTTCATACCTTTAAGAAGGTCTGTAACACTGCCCTTTTTGCCAAGATATGATACCCTGATACTTTCAATATCAGCAAGATTATCAATCTTATCAAGTTCGGACACAAATTTTTCTTTCAAGCTTAAAATTTTGTTATCCATAATTCCCTCCAATTAAACAATAAAAAAATCGCCTCATAAAAATGAGACGAATTATATCCGTGGTACCACTCAAATTGCACATAAATATGTGCCACTCAAAATCCTTAACGCAGAAATACGCCCTGCTTTTCACAGGAAGCTCGTGAGTCGAAATTCATTGATAAAAGCAATACTGTGATTTCAGCAAACACACAGCTCTCTAAAATGCAAAAATATCAACTACTGCGGCAAACGCCCTCAGTCATAGCATTTAATTTATACAAAGATTTTAAACCAAAACACCTATTAAGTCAAGCGTTTTTGAAATGAAATTTAAAAAAGGTATTGTAATTTTGAATAATTATGTATATAATTAAGATATAATGCTTTACAGGGAGGTGACTTTACCATGACTGATAAAACTATGACTTTTAGAATTGGTGACGATCACGAGGATGTTATGAAAGAAACCTTGACTGAGGTTTTTGACGCATTGCAGGAAAAAGGTTACAATCCTATTAACCAAATAGTAGGTTATATTTTGACCGAAGACCCGACATATATAACCACTCACAACAATGCAAGAAGTTTGATAAGGCGACTTGACCGTGATGAGCTTTTGGCTGCAATGGTAAAGTCCTATCTCGATTAAAATTAAAGGAGGGTTATCTGTGGCAGAAAGCAAAAAGGAAAAAATCCTAGAATACAAAGGTAAGCCTTTGGTAAGATGTGGCAAAACTATCTATTACGGAAGTATGAGTGAGGCATATGTAGTTTGCCTTAATATTCTCAGCGATGAAGATATTAAAGGATTAAAAGTATCAGGCAAAGTTGCAATACAGCTTATTGATACCGACCCTTCAGTTACATCACCAAAGGAAAAGATTATTAAGAAGAGTGAAAAGCAAGGCCTTTTCAATGCGCTTGATTTAGGTGCAGTATGGCTTGAAAGAGCTTTAAAAAAACAATAATCTGATTTTAATCACCGGTTGGTAAACCTAATCGGTGATTTTTATTTAAGGGGAATTTATGTCAAATATAATTGTAAGTATTTATAATTTTCTTTGGGGAGATTTAATAACGCTTAATTTCAAAGGGACAAGCATAGGCATACCTTTACTTGTCATTTTGCTTATTCCGGTAGGAATATTTTTTACGATAAGAACTAAATTTATGCCGATAAGAAAGCTGCCCACAATGATTAGGGCGCTTGGCGAAAAAAATGATGATAAAAAAAGCTTATCAACTTTTCAAACGCTGATAGTTCCCCCCGCCACGAGAGTAGGTATGGGAAATTTAGTAGGTGTAGTAGCCGCCATATCCGTCGGCGGTGCAGGCGCTGTGTTTTGGATGTGGGTATCGGCATTTTTAGGTGCTTCAACAGCATATGCAGAAGGCACGCTTGCTCAGCTTCATAAAAAGAAAGACCCGCTTTACGGCGGATACCACGGCGGACCTGCTTATTACATTCACGATTATGTTGAAAAAAAGAGAAAAAAGAAAATCAAGAAATCATTTATCGCTATTCTCTTTGCAATATTTGGGCTTATTTGCTGGTGCGGCATAAGCCAAGTTATCAGCAATTCCGTAACATCCGCTTTTAAAAATGCATTTTCAATACCGCCGATTTATACAACGGTAATTCTTGTAATAATATCAAGCTTAATTGTTTTAAGAAAAGATGCAACGGTTAAAGTGCTTGATGTTATTGTTCCTATAATGGCGGTTATATATTTTGTTGTCACAATATTTATAATAATTAAAAATATCGGCTTGATGCCTGGTGTATTTGAAAGAATATTTGAAGAAGCGTTTGGTATAAAGCAAGTTGCAGGCGGCGGATTCGGTGCTGTTTTAATGAATGGAATTAAAAGAGGATTATTTTCAAACGAAGCAGGTTCAGGCTCTGCGCCTTGTGCTGCTGCCGCTGCCGAGGGCAAAAGGCCTGAAACAGTAGGAATGGTTCAATCCCTCGGTGTTTTGATAGACACTATTGTTATTTGCACCTGCACAGCTATGATTATGCTGCTGGCTCCGGAAAGCATCACAAAAGGTAAGCAAGGTATGGATTTGCTTCAAAGTGCTATGAATTATCACCTTGGCAGTTTCGGTACAATATTTGTTGCTGTAATTTTGTTTCTTTTCAGTTTTTCTACTTTTATCGGAATTCTGTTTTATGCAAGGTCAAATGTAGCATACCTGTGTGGTAACAATTGGTGGAGTCAAACACTTTATAAAATTATTGCTCTTATTATGCTGTTTATCGGTGGGCTTCAGGCATATACAATTGTATGGGATTTAGGCGATGTAGGAATAGGCTTAATGACAATTATAAACTTAATAATTCTTATTCCTATGTCAAAAGAAGCAATCAGCTTACTTGATAAAAAGGAATAAGAAAAGGCGTCATCAAAGGATTTTTCCAATGATGGCGCCTTTTTTATGTATTGATTTCTAATCTTCTAAAATCTAATCAAAGCAAATTTCTTCTTTCAAGCTCTTTAAGAAGGTATGGCTGAATGGTAGGATAAGTCCAATTTTGCGTGAGCGTATCTGTTATAACAATCTTTTCAATCTCGCTGTCAAACGGTTCAAACGATGTTATATCCGCAACACAAAGCATACCGTAGGTTTCTTCACCATCACCCTCTTTAACACCGTAAATGCAAACAGGTTCAAGCGTAAAATCCTTTGCACCCGTTTCCTCCTTTAGCTCCCTTTTGGCAGTATCAACAATAAATTCATTCGGCTCTCTGTGTCCGCCGGGGAATTCAAGAGTATCTCTCATTTTATGCTTGCAAAGCACAAATTTGCCGTCGCTTTTAGCAAAAATAACCGCAAATTTTAATTTTTCATCCTCAATACAGCTGTAAAATTTAACCATAATATACCCTACTCCGTGCCTTCGTCATAAATATCAATTTTAAAAATAGGCTCATCCTTTAAAATTGAATATTCATTTGATAAAAGCACCGCTTGCTTAAATTCATCAACATTTTCTATCCAATCGGCGCGTGAAAGCTCACTGATTCGATTTGTAGGCGGGTAAATAACATCAATATGAATTTGGTTGTATCCATCATTCTCCGCCCCATACTGCCTTACAAGCGAAAAATAATATTGCTCATCACAAGTGAATGAAAACACGCCTGTTTCAAAAAGTAATTGCGATTCGGGCAGTTCAATTTCACACATTTTGCAAAATACATCTAAAATTTCACTAAGCGGAGTTTTAGTTGTAATGTTTTCATTTAAAAAAGTTAAAATATCCATATTGTTTTAAGAATTGCTCCTTAATTTGCTTACAACGCTTTCTGCGTTTAAAATTTCATTAGTCATTTTAATTTTTGTGTAATAGTAATCGTCATTTCTGTTTATTTATAATGTATCACAATGTAGCGATAAAAATAATATTATAATCAGCGATTTAAAATTATAATCTAATATTTTAGCCACGCCATTGATATTTTTCTAAATTAACTCTGCCGTCAATTACTTCGATACCCTCGCTTATAAGCAAATCCGACTGCACCTTCAAACCGCCAAAGGCGAAATTTTCTGTCAGCTTGCCTTTACTGTTTACAACACGATAGCAAGGTATTTTTTGAGGGTTTGGATTTTTATGCAGCGCATTACCGACTGCCCTTGCATAATAAGGATTACCGCAAATCGTTGCAATTTGCCCGTAAGTTGCAACCTTGCCATACGGTATTTTCATAACAGTTTTGTATATTTCTTCATTTAATGTCATAATTTTAATTATATTTAAAATTACCTGTCCATTTGCCACAATAACTGCAAGACCAACATTCATAGCCACCTGGTGACTTCTTGTGATACTCCTCAAAAGTAATTATTCCGTCCAGGTATTGCTTATAGTAATCATTATCTACTTGCACCCAGTAATCGTCAACTTCATCCCTGCTATTAAACCATTTTTTCATATTGCCGCAGCTTATACTATGATTGTTATTGTTTGTGCAATGTTTTTCTTTTTGGATATTATCTTTGGTACATTTTGACTCTTTCGGAGTTTTTATACTCTTTACTTTAGACCATTTTGAATATTTTTTTCCTTTATATGTTCTTATCCGAACATAGTATTTTTTGGCTGCTTTTAGTTTAGTTATCTTTTTTGATATTGTTTTAGCATTTTTTATTTTTATTGATTTGTTTCCCTTTTTAAATTTACTGTTAGTAGAATACTGAATTTGGTATCCTGTAATACTTGATTTTTTTTTCCATTTAATTGTAATTGCTTCATTTTTTACTTTTATTGAACTAATTGATGTCGAAGGTATTTTAGTTGCTGCCATAACTGTAGTATTACAAAATGTCATTAAGCTTACCAATAATATAATTGACACTATAGCAGATAATATATATTTTAATTTCTTCATTTGTTCACCTTTCACATTTTGGTTATACTGTTATCTATACTTAAAGTTACCAGTCCATTTACCACAATAGCTACAAGACCAACACTCATATCCATACGGTACTTTTGTTACATATTCTTTATATGTAATTTCTCCATTTTCGTACTTTCTCGAATAATTATTATCAATCTCCTTTAAGTACAGCTCTATTTCTTTTTTATTATTAAACCACCTTCCCATATTCCCACAGCTCATACTATGATTGTTATTGTTTGTACAGTGCTCACAATTCTTGGTAGTTACATTTTTCTTTTTAGACCAACTTGAATAAGATTTCTTTTTCTTAACTATTTTGTATGTTCTTATCCGTACATAATATTTTTTTGATGATTTTAAATCGGTTATTTTCTTAGAGGTTGTTTTCGCTTTTTTGATTTTAACTGTTTTAGTGTTTTTCATGCTAAATTTACTGCTTGTTGAATACTGAATTTGATAACCCGTGATTTTTGTCTTTTTCTTCCACTTAACTGTAAATCCGTTATCTTTTGCACTTAAAGAAGTTATTGACGTAGCCGGAAGCTTACTTGCGGCAAAAGCAGAAAAATCAACAAGTGAAACAATACTTATAAGCATTACAAATGACAAAAGCAAACTAAAAATCTTTTTCATACAAAACCTCCGAATAAGATTAAATATTACATTTTATATAATATCATCGGCAAAATAAATTTGCAACAAAATAAAAAGAAATGTTGTTGTACAAATATATAATTATATGATATAATACCTTTATATTGAATATCGGAGGACAGAATATGCAGGAATACAAAACCTCGTGGAGAGAAAAAATCTGCTTTGGTGTAGGTGCGGTAGGACTTGATTTAAGCTACGGAATGTTTTATTCATTTTTAAGCTATTATTTATCAAGCGTGCTTGGGCTTAAAGAAGCGTTTTTGCTTCTTCTCACTCCTATTGCAAGAATATGGGACGGAATTAACGACCCTATGATGGGCACAATAGTTGACAACACAAGAACAAAGCACGGTAAATACAGACCTTGGATACTTATCGGTGCTATATGCAACGCAGTTGTACTCTTTTTACTTTTCACAAACTTTGGAATGAGCGGAACGAAGCTATATATTTACATAGGCGTTATGTACATACTTTGGGGTATGACGAATACAATGGCTGATATTCCGTATTGGAGTATGGTACCTTCTTTCACATCAGACCCTAAAGACAGAAACCTTGTTTCAACCGTTGCAAGAACTTTTAGCGGTTTGGGCCAAGGCATAATTACGGTGGCAACACCTATTATTTTGCCTATGCTTTCAACCGGAATGACAACAGATAAAGGTTACAGTGCAACAGGTTTTTCACGCTGGGCAGGAATATGCGGAATAATGCTTGTACTTTTTTCAACCATATGTGTACTTTCAACCAAGGAAAAAAATGTAGTATACGGTGAAAAAACCAAGTTTTCATTTAAAAAGATTTTTTCCGTTATTGCACACAATGACCAACTTGTTGTATTTATGATAGTTGCAATGCTTTCAAATGCCGGTTGGTACTTAACATCAGGCACAGCGGTGTACTATTTTTCAGATGTACTTGGTGAGCCAAAAGCGCAGAGCCTTTTCCAAACTATCGGTGCTGTCGGCTCAGTTTTAGGTCTTGCTGTAATTCCTATACTTTCAAAATGGATGAATAAAAAGAAAATTTATCAAATTTCACTTATCGCCACTATAATAGGATACATTATGATGTATGTTTTCGGGCCTATTCTTAAAATAACCATAGCACTTGATATTGCATATATCGTTTCATCAACGGGTATAGCGGCAATGTTTGTAGGTCAAACAATTTTTCTTGCAGATATTGTTGACTACGGCGAATATAAAAACGGAGAAAGAAACGAATCAATCACCTTTTCTATGAAAGGATTTTTGCAGAAAATGGCTTACACCATTCAAACAATAGTTCTTTTCGGCGGATTGGCAATAATGGGATATAACAAGCAAATTACAAGTGCCACAAAAGCTATTAACGAAAGCACAAAAGCCGGAATAGGAATTATTTGCTTTGCAATTCCTCCGATTTTGATTTTTATTTCACTTATTGTTTTCACCAAAAAATTCAAACTTCACGGTGAACTTGCAGATAAAGTACACGAACACATAGTTGAAAAAAGAAATAACGAAAAAGCATAATAATAGCTACCGGCTAAGCCGGTGGTTTAGATTGTAAAAAAACCTGCTTCGGCTTTCGCTGAAGCAGGTTTTTTTACAGTTTAAGGCGGCCGTAGGCCGCCCAATATAATTTAAAATTACTTATTTTTGTTTTGTGTATTCTCAATACCTTGGCGAATTCTGCGAACATCACTGAGTGCCTTATAAAGTGAATCATCAATAGCAAGAAGTGTATCATCAGCATAATTATTAACTGCTGTAAGCATTTCTCTTGATTTATTCTGTGCTGTTGTAACCATTTCGTTTGCCTGGTTTGTAGCATTACCGAGAATATCTGAAGCCTGGTTTTGAGCGTCTGCAATATAAGCATCACCCTGTTCTTTAGCCTTGGCAATAATATCGGCAGCTTCTGCCTGAGCAGTTTGAGTGATTTGGTCACGGGCAACAAGTTCCCTTGCTTCCTCCTGTGCTTTAGCAATAATATCGGCAGCTTCTTTCTTTGCTTCTTCAAGAATATTGTTTCTTGAATCAACAATAGCTTTAGCCTGCTTTGTTTCCTGCGGAGTGTTAAGACGAATATCTTCAATAATAGTCTTAATTTTGTCTACATCAACTGCATACTTTTTGCTCAATGGAATTGATGTTGCGTCATCGAGTACATCTTCCAAATCTTCAAGTAAAATATCTGTATTAGTCATTTTTAATATCTCCTTTACATCTTTCGTAAATATCTTTTAATATTTCTTGCGGCACAAACGATGATATATCACCACCGAGTGAGCATACCTCTTTAACCATACTTGAGGACAAAAACATATTTTCGCCCTTTGCAGGAATAAACAGTGTTTCAATTTTTGGATAAAGGCTTTTATTGATAAGTGCAAGCTGAAATTCATAATCAAAATCAGACACGGCACGAAGCCCTTTAATTATGGCATTAACATTATGTTGCCTTGCATAATCAACCAAAAGGCCGGAGTATGTATCAATTTCAACATTTTCCTTATCAACACATCGTTTTATAAATTCCATACGCTCATCAAGTGTGAACATAGGCTTTTTAGAACTGTTATTAAGCACCAAAACGATAACTTTATCAAAAAGCTGCGAAGCCCGCTCAATAACATCTTTATGGCCCAAAGTTACCGGGTCAAAACTGCCGGGGCAAATAGCAATTTTCATCTTATTTTAATTCCCCCTTCTATAAAGGGTAATTTTAGTTTTACCATAAGTTCTGACTCTATCAGCATAAAATCCGTTAAGTTCATCAGGCAAGTCTTCATCACGCGAAGTTTCGCATATTACTATACCGTCATCACTCATCATAGGAAAAAGAAGAGGCAAGCACTTTTCAATGATTCCCTGCTTATACGGCGGATCAAGAAACGCTATATCAAAACTATCCCTTCTTGAAAGAAATGCACAAGCGTCACTCATAACTATTCTTGCGTTCTGCTCAAGCTTACAGTGCTTAATATTATTTTCAATAACATTATAAGCCTGCTTATTATTTTCAACAAAGGTGCATTTTTTAGCTCCCCTTGAAAGTGCTTCGATACCGAGCTGGCCCGAACCTGCAAACAAATCAAGAACATTTTTATCTTCAATTTCAAACTGAATCATAGAAAAAACAGCTTCTTTGACCGATTCTGTCGTAGGCCTTGTGACATCTTCGCCCGGCAAAGTTTCAAGCTTTCTACCGCGCGCAATGCCCGTAATTACTCGCATCATAAATCAGATTCCTCTTAATTTCAAATAAAAAAGTTACAATCTTTTTGATAAATCACTTATCATTATACAAATTACAAAAATAATAGTCAAGTCAATTAAAATTATTTTTACAATTTATGATAAAAATTGTGAATTTCTTGAGCGTTTTTTTCAGAAATACCGTCAACCTGCATAAGCTGTTCAACCCGTGCTTCTTTAATTGCAGAAATTGTTTTAAAATATTTCATCAAAGCTTTTGCTTTTGCATCGCCTATACCGTTAATTTTTGTAAGAGAGGTTGAAAGCGTGCTTTTTTTATGTTTATTATGATGATAAGAAATAGCGAAACGGTGTACTTCCTCTTGAATATTAGATACAAGGGTAAATACCCGGCGGTGGGAATTTATTTCTATCTCGCCATTACCCACTTCAATAGCGCGCGTTCTATGCTTGCTGTCCTTAACCATACCGAAAACCGGCACATTAAGTCCCATTGATGCAACAACAGGCAATACTGCCCTAACCTGCGGTTCACCGCCGTCAAGCAAAATCAAATCAGGCAAAATTTTAAATGTACTTCCGTCTTCATCATTATAATAATGATTAAACCTGCGCGTTAAAACCTCCTGCATTGAGCCGACATCATTCTGCCCGTCAAAGCCTTTAATAGCAAATCTTTTATAAGCACTTTTCATCGGTCTGCCGTTATGGAAAACAACCATACCTGCCACATTATCCGCACCAAAAGTATGCGAAATATCATAAGATTCAATATATTCAGGCATTTTATCAAGTCCGAGAAGATTTTTAAGTTCTTCAAGAGTTGCAATTTCCCTGCCGAGTCTACCCTGCTGCTGCGCCAAATGCTCATTTGCATTTGATATACACATATTCACAATTGACAAATGCTCGCCCTTTTGCGGATGAATGAATTCAACTTTTTTCTGCTTTTTGTTTTCAAGAAATTCTTTTAAAAGTTCTTCATCTTCAACTTCACCGTCAATCGCAATGCGAGACGCAACCCTGTCACGCATTGAATAATATCGTTCGATAAGTTCAAATCTTGCCTGCGGCAAATCATCAACAGAATCAATAAGCCAAAATTCCGTATCCGTAAGTTTTCCGTGTTCAAATCTTATAACTTCAAAGCAAGCTTTTTTCTTACCGTTTACAAGTGCAAAAACATCCTCTTCAGGTACATTGATTGAAACCACTTTTTGCTTTTCTTCAAGATTTTTAATGGCTTTTATTCTATCCCTAAGCTTTGCGGCTTCTTCAAATTGAAGATTTTCGGAACATTCAAGCATTTTTGCTTCCATTTCTTTCACGGCTTTTACACTTCCGCCTTTAAGAAATGCGATTGCTTCGTCAATATTTTTTCTGTATTCTTCAAGCGATATTTTGCCTGCACAAGGTGCACTGCAAATCCCCATAAACCCATTTAAACACGGGCGGCTTTTTTTATAATCTTTCGGAAATTTTTTATTACAGCGCGGAAGTTTAAAAATACGCAAAGTTTCATCAACCGCCTGCTTAACAGAAAAATTAGAAGTATATGGGCCGATATACTGCGAGTTGTCATCTGCCATTTGCTTACATTCCCTGATTTTAGGATATTGTTCTTTAGTAATTTTGATATAATTATAGCCTTTGTCATCTTTAAGCAAAATATTATATTTAGGCTGGTGCTGTTTAATAAGAGAACATTCAAGTACAAGCGCTTCAAACTCACTGTCAGTAACGATATAATCAAAATCATGAACATGAAGCACCATCTGCCGCACTTTTTCGTTATGCCCTGCATTCTCCCGAAAATAGCTGGATACGCGGTTCTTCAGCGCTTTTGCCTT